>OFHB01000392.1_pt1 | contig 31059 bp, 31 predicted proteins | sample 1521881 | NCBI WGS metagenome assembly OFHB01 (sample SAMEA3504090, study PRJEB24116) | mouse gut metagenome | biome: mouse gut; feature: mouse-associated habitat; material: faeces | place: Denmark | collected 2011
TAATTTTTTGTACAGAAAAGGAGCTGCGCACTAATTATTTAGTGCGACAGCCCCTTATAAGTTCCTACTGCCGGACGGCGGATAGGACGTCTTTTGGGATGGTAAATTCGACGCATCCCATGTACATCGGCGCTACGTCGCCTTCGTTAAAACAGATCACAACTTCTTCGTTTTCGTTCAGGTAAAATTGCGTTTCCTCTGTGATCGCTTCAAAATTCCATTCGGGTACATCATCGTACTCTACCCAGTAAAAGATATTTTCGTCCTTTGCCATTTGATCCTTCATCTGCCGTTTGATCTCTTCGCTGATGAGAGTGATATAGTCGCTGTCTTTGGTAAACAGGTCTTTTAGCTGCAGGCGTTCCCCGGTTTCCAGATGAATGGTGTAAAAATAATTCCATTCCGCGCCGCTTCCTGCGCCCTGATAGCAGTTTAGTTTTAAAGTAAAATACTGTTCGGTTGTGGCAATCACTTCAGAAGACACCTGCATGGACTGGCGCCCGTCTGGATCTAGGTTTTCTTTGAACTCCCGGATCAGCTGATCTGTAATGGATTGGATTTCCCGGTTGATCTCGTCTGCCGTTTTTTGGACTTTTTGTTTGGCAGGACTGTCCGTTTGCGCCTGCTTCTCATCTTCTTTCGGAATCTGCGGAACAATTTCGGGGACTCGGATATCGGCGTTGTTTCGGCTGCTTTCATATTGATAATCGCGGAATGTGACAATTTCCACCCATTGGGCAAGGATCGGGATACGGCTCATTGCGTATGCGACGCTTCCGGATGTATTGGGAAGTATGGTAAGTATTACGGCAGCTGCAGCCGCAGCCGCCGCGAGATTGCGGAGCGGATGACGGGTTTCTTTTTTTGCAGATTCGATTTGTTTTTTCATGTCGTTTACCTGCTCGTTCGACATCGTGTGCGTGTGATAGTCCTGTTTCAAGGCGTGAAAGATTTTTTCTTGTCTGCTCATGATTTACCTCCTGTTATGAAAACTGTTCGGCAGTGTTGTGTGTGTGTTTGTCGTCATAGATCCATTCTTCTTCCAGGGACAGACGGAGTTTTTTCAGACTGCGGTATAGTCGGCTTTTGACGGTATTGACGTTTAATTCGAGGATCCCGGCGATTTCATCCAGTTTGAGATCTTCAAAATATTTCAGTTCTACGATCATACGGTCTTCGTCGTCTAACGATGCAAGCGCCCGTTTTAAGTCAATATCCTCATAAGAATCTTCCGTCTGCGTTTCCGCTGCCGAATCTAACGATTCGTGTTTTTGCTGTTTATGAAACGTAAAAATTTCATTTATGACGATGCGGTACAGCCATGTGGCGGCGTAAGCTTCCTGTTTTAAGCCGGCGCAGTTTTTGATTGCCTTGTAAGCGGCATTCTGGACAATGTCTCCCGCGTCTGCGTCGTTGCGGACATAGCTGTATGCAAGCCGGTAATATTGGTTATAGTTGGTAAGCAGCAGGCGTTCAACGGTCTTTGCTTTTGTTTTTTTCCATGGTAAAAGTCCCACGTGTTTCTCCTCCTTATATTTGTTGTTCTATAGATTAGACAAAAACGAGCGGGAAAAAGTTTCAGTCAGAAAAAATTTTTTTGAAAGATTTCTTCAGGAAGGCAATTCTGCCGCAGGCAGAATTTTTGGCGTCAGGGCAACAGAAAACGGCAGGGCTTTTGACCCTGCCGTTTGAAATTTGTGAATTGCCTATTTATTGCTTCTGCGCCAGATGTTTAATTTCTCTGCGTCTTTGATCAGTTCATCGCGGAAATCCGGATGTGCGATGGAAATTAAAGCTTCCGCACGCTGCCATGCGGACATGCCTTTTAAGTTTACCTTGCCGTATTCTGTTACGACATAGTGCGTATTGGCACGGGTATCCGTTACGATGGAACCAGGAGACAGCGTCGGCACGATGCGGGATTTTAACTGTCCGTCTTTTGTGCGGAAAGAGGAAGAACAGCAGATAAAGCTTTTTCCGCCGTTGGAAAGGTAAGCGCCGAGCACGAAGTCAAGCTGTCCGCCTGCGCCGCTGATATGTTTTGTTCCGGCGGATTCTGCGTTGATCTGTCCGAATAAATCCAGGTCCACGGCATTATTAATGGAAATAAAATGATCCAGGGCGGATATGGAACGGATATCGTTTGTATAGCTTACGGGAGCGCTTAGTAGTTCCGGGTTGTCGTCGATATAATCGTACATTTTCTTGGTTCCGCAGCCAAAAGCAAACGCCTGGCGGAAACGGTCGATATTTTTCCTGGAACCGTTGATCTTTCCGGCTTTTGCGATATCAACGAATGCGTCTACATACATTTCCGTATGCACGCCGAGGTCTTTTAAATCGGATTCCGCAATCATGGAACCCACGGTATTGGGCATGCCTCCGATGCCAAGCTGCAGGCAGGCCCCGTTTGGAATTTCTTCTACGATCAATTTAGCGACGGCGATATCTACGTCGGTAGGAGCTCCGCCTGCGCCCATTTCTGCAATCGGCGGGTTTTCTCCTTCTACAATATAATCTACCTGAGAAATATGGATGCCGTTTTCAAAACCGCCCAGACAGCGCGGCATATTTTCATTCACTTCTACAATAACCTTTCCGGCGGTTTCGCACACTGCCATCATATGGGAGGCGTTCGGACCGAAATTGAAATAGCCGTGTTTGTCCATCGGCGTTACCTGGAACATGGCAACATCGTCCGGAACAATGGAGTCGCGGTAGTAACGGGGCAGTTCGGAGTAGCGGATCGGCGCATAATAGGCGCAGCCACGGGAGATTAATTTACGCTCGATACCGGACATATGCCAGGAATTCCATGTAAAATGGTCTCCGGCGTCTTCCCGTTCAAATACGGCGGGCGTTTTTAAAAGGATGCCGCCGCGTAAATTGACATTGGTTAATTCATCCGTTCGTTTTGCAAGCGCTTTGTCTAATGCGTCTACAGTGGCGTTGCACCAGCCGTAGTCCACCCAATCGCCGGATTTGATCGTTTTTACTGCCTCGTCTGCCGAGACGAGTTTTTGTGCATATTCTTTTGAATAGTCCATAATTACCTCCTGTGAAATGTATTTGCTTTTTGCATTCTGTGCGCTTTCATAAAGCCGCCTCGGAAGGGATTTCCGATATAGCGCGCATGTAAAAGCGCTCTCTGAAAAATATAGTACCATGACGGAAAGGAAAAAACAAGGGAGCGAATATGCTCAAATAAATTGACTTTTCCGTCTGCCGCCGCTAAAATGAATCTGACTTAAATATATGGGAGAGGTTTTCCGGAAAAGTCACAGATCAGACGCGTGAAAAAATTTGAAAAATATGGTATAAAAAGAAAAATTCCTCATAGAATTATATAATTGAAAGTTATTGCATATCTTATTGTAATGAAATAATTCTGGGAGGAAAACTATGCAGTATAAGAAGAGAATCCAGGGAGCGCTGTCAGTTGTTTTGGTTCTGGCGGTATGCCTCGTGACACAGTACAGGCTTCAGGCAGAAAATGCCGATACGTTTATTTCGCCGGAGTGTGTGGCTTACTGTGAGGAAATCGGCGCCCGCTACGGAATCTGTCCGGAACTTTTAGAAGCGATTATGGAGTCGGAATCTTCCGGCAATCCAAGGGCGCAGAACGGAAATTGCAAAGGCCTTATGCAGATTAACGTAATATACCATAAGAATCGGATGAATATGCTCGGCGTGTCGGATATCTTTGATGAAAAGGGAAATATTCTTCTGGCGGCAGACTATTTGGCGGAATTGTTCCGGGAATACGGCGATGTGGGAACGGTACTCATGCTGTACAACGGCAGCAGGGACGCGATAGAACGCGGTATAAGAGCGGATTATACCGAATATGCGCAGAATATTATGAAACGGTCCGAACAGTTGGAACGGCTGCATCAAAAGTAGCGCGTTCAATTCAGGACACAGGCATTTTACGCTATGGATAACATGTTTGATAAAATACGGAGGGAATATGAACAGAACACCTTATGAAGCGGGGGGATTTGCTTTTCCGGATGAGAAAATGATGGAAAAGGCAGTAAAAGAAGGGGAAGGCATACGCTACATCCAAAACAGCGCGGATATGAAAGATACCCGGATGGTTTTTGATGTGTATTGCCAGATGGTGAAACAGCGGTTGTTTGAGACGCCGGTGGGTTATGTGTATCTGCACGGGCTGCAGGAAAAGTTAAAGGAGGATCCTTTGATTTACAATCAGGATATTCCTGCGATACCCGTGGCAGCATACGAGACGCGGACGAAACAGACCGGTCAGGCAGGCGAACGGAGAAAAAGTGCCGGCGGGCAAAAGAGCACGGAAAACCGTCAGAAAAAAGTAAAGAACATCGATTACAAGCCGTGGTTTAAAGCCAGCGTCTCGGTCAGCATCATCCTCCTTTTGATTGTGATCGGGATGTTTGCGGTAACGGCGACAAGCGGAAATATCAATATCGTTAACTATGAAAATGCATTGATCGAAAAATACGAGAACTGGGAGACGAAATTAAAAGAAAAGGAAGAAAAACTGCGTGAACGGGAACAATCTTTGCGTTCGGAAGCAGCCGAAACGGGAAATTTTGACTGATACTTCATATATTTTTCATAAATCCCTGTTAAGATAAAAGAAAAGAAACGAGGCACAGATACATGGATAAAGTAAAAATACTGGTAGTAGACGACGAGAGCAGGATGCGCAAGCTTGTCAGGGATTTTCTGATCCGTGACAATTTTGATGTGCTTGAAGCAGCAGACGGAGAAGAAGCGCTGGACATTTTTTACCGTGACAAGGAAATCTCCCTGATCATTTTAGACATCATGATGCCAAAGATCAACGGCTGGGACGTCTGCAGGGAGATCCGCGAGACTTCTAAGATCCCGATCATTATGCTGACGGCAAAAGGAGAAGAGACGGATGAGCTGCAGGGATTTGATTTGGGGGTAGACGAATATATCGCAAAGCCGTTCAGTCCCAAAATCTTAGTGGCGCGCGTACAGGCGATTCTGCGCCGGTCCAATAAAATTGCAGACGAAGAGACGGTACAGGCGGGAACTATCCGGATGGACAAAGCCGCGCATTTAGTTACCGTCGGTACGGAGCGGGTAGAATTAAGCTATAAAGAATTTGAGCTGCTCGCTTATTTTATTGAAAATCAGGGGATTGCGCTTTCCAGGGAAAAAATACTCAATCACGTCTGGAATTACGATTATTTCGGCGATGCGAGGACAATCGATACGCATGTAAAAAAACTTCGGAACAAACTGGGGAAATCCGGGGAATATATTAAGACGATCTGGGGCATGGGCTATAAATTTGAAGTGAACGGATAAAGCGGATGGATGTGCAAAGGCAGCATCTTGACAAGGCGGTATGGAGCCGGCTGTTTGTGAAACGGATGGATCACAAATGCCGGCTCTGTCTGTATAAGTCAAATTCCTGTTTTCAGGCTTTTTCACAGAGCGTTAATTCACGAAAAAGACATGGACTTTTAGAGGCGGGAGAGTTAAAATATCCGTTAGGAAACTATGGATGATACATGCGAGGTGAGCGGCTGATTTGAGAAAGAGAAAGAATGCACAGGTAAGACATTCCCTTACGCTTCAGTATACAGGCACGATTCTTGCGCTTGTGGCAGGGGCGGTCTTACTCTGCTGGTTTTTAAATACAACCTTTTTGGAATATTACTATACGTACAATAAACAAAACGCTATGCTGGAAGGATACTCCGTCATCAATGAAGAAAGCAGGGAAGGGACGCTTGCGACATCGGGGTTTGACGTTGGATTTGAAAATATATGCGCAAACGGCAATATCGCCATTTTGATTATCAGTGCGGACGGTTCCATTATCCGGGCGTCCGTCAATGATACGAGGGCGTTGAAAAACCAGTTTATGGACGCAATTTTTGGAGACCCGTCCGAGACCTCCACGGAGCTTTTGGAAAAGACAAACAGTTATGTGCTGGAAAAACAGGTGGATTCCAGATTAAATTCCGAATATCTTGTGCTTTGGGGAACGCTTTCGGACGGAAATCTGATTTTGATGCGGACCGCGCTGGAAAGCATTCGCGAGAGCGCGTGGATTTCCAACCGCTTTCTTGCATATGCCGGAATGCTTGCCATAGTGTTAAGCACCCTGATCAGTATTGCTGCATCCAGAAAGATTGTGCGTCCGATTCTTGCCCTGACGGAGATTTCCGGAAGAATGACCGACCTGGATTTTAATGCCAAATATCAGGGGAAGGGCAAAAACGAGATCGACCTTTTGGGAGAACATATCAATCAGTTGTCCGAAACGCTGGAGCAGACGATTTCGGAATTAAAAAGCGCCAATAACGAACTTCAGATCGATATTGAAAAGAAGAATCAAATCGACGAGATGCGCAAGGAATTTCTCTCCAATGTGTCACATGAACTGAAAACGCCGCTTGCGCTGATTCAGGGATATGCGGAAGGACTGCAGGAGTGCATCCATGACGATGAAGAGAGCCGGGATTTTTACTGTGAAGTGATCATGGATGAAGCGGATAAAATGAACCGGATGGTGAAAAAACTGCTGACGTTAAACCAATTGGAATTCGGCAACGATATGGTTGTGATGGAGCGGTTTGATGTGACAGAATTAATCCGGGGCGTGATTCAGTCGTCTTCGATCCTGTTAAAGCAAAACGGGATCAGTCTTTCTTTTCATACGGATCTGCCGATGTATGTATGGGCGGATGAATTTAAGGTAGAAGAAGTGATGACGAACTATTTAAGCAATGCGATTCATCACGCAAAGGATCCGAAGCGTATCGATATCAAATATACCCAGATGGAAGATTATGTCAGGATCAGCGTTTTTAATACCGGAGAGCCGATTCCTGCGGAAGATCTGGACCGGGTGTGGATTAAGTTTTATAAAGTGGATAAGGCAAGGACGAGAGAATATGGAGGCAGCGGAATCGGTCTTTCCATCGTAAAAGCAATTATGGATTCATTTCATCGGGAGTGCGGCGTAGTCAATCATGCCGACGGTGTGGAATTTTGGTTTGAATTGGATACAAAAAGTAATTAGGAGTTGCTCAATCTTATAAAAAATGTTACACTAAACACGATATAGAAATTTTTATGCAGTGGAGGCACGGGATGAAGAGCTCAAAGATAAAAATGACCGCAGTTTTTCTGGTGGCGGCTTTAATGTTTGCCGGATGCGGAGAAGCGCTGTATGAACTGACGCCGGAAGAACAGGCTGCCGTCGTAAGTTATGCGTCTCATGTGGTGGCAAAGTACAATTCTTATCAGAAAGACGGAGAAGTATTTGTGCAGCAAGAGGTGCTGGACGGAGAGGAAGAGACGGAGGAGGGTGCAGATACGCAGGCGCCTGAGACCGATACGCAGGAGTCGGATACGCAGCAGGAGACAAAGCCGGATGCAGAACGTCCGCAGGAAGCGCAGGAGGATGCGTCGGATACGGTTGCGCTTGAGACGGCTTTGAACCTCGGGGAGATTTCGGCGGATTACACAGGATGCAGCCTGTGTACTACATATGAAAAGTCCGATGTGTATGCCGTAGACGCAGAACCGGGACAGCAGCTTCTTGTACTGAATTTGAGTTTGAAAAACCAGTCGGATCAAGATATTGCATTGGATATACTGAAAATGGCGCCTGTTATTTCGGCGGAGCTCAATGAGTCGAAGACCGTTCCGGCGCAGATGACGATTCTTCCCAATGATCTGTCTACCTATCAGGGCAGTATTTCGGCGGGCAAATCAGCGGAACTGGTTCTTTTGTTTCAGGTTCCTCAGGATATACAGGAGGTTTCGGCGGTACAGTTGAAAATTACGATAGGCCAAAGTCAATATAAGGTGAATTTATAAAAAGCCATATACAACGAACTAATTTGTGTTATAATAAAAAATAAAAAAGAACGAGACTTATAAACGATCTGCAAAAGCAAAACAGACAGCAAAATATAAATTGCATGCCGGGAGGGAAAGATTTATGGATACAAATATTTTATTGGAAAGCGGAACAAACGAACTTGAGATTCTGGAATTTACATTGGGGCATCATCGCTACGGGATCAATGTGGCAAAGATCCGCGAGATCTTATCGTATCAGCCGATTACGCCGATACCGCATGCGAATCCCTGTGTGGAAGGTATCTTTATGCCGCGTGATGTAATGATTACCGTCATCAACTTAAAACGCTGCATCGGCGTTCCGGAAGATGAAAAAGAAGGATTGTTTATCATTACTAATTTCAATAAATTGAACATTGCGTTCCATGTAGATGAAGTGATCGGAATCCACAGGGTTTCTTGGGAAGATATTATCAAGCCGGATTCCACGATCAATTCCGACGACGGCGGCGTATCGACCGGGGTGGTTAAACTGGATAATAATCTGGTGGTTATTCTGGATTTTGAACGGATCGTAACGGATATCAGTCCGGAGACAGGTCTTAAGATCTCAGATCTTGACGATTATAAGTCAAAGGACAGAAGTGATTGTCCGATTTTGATTGCAGAAGATTCGCCGTTATTGAGTAAGCTGATTACGGATTGTCTCAAAAAAGCCGGTTACTCCAAACAGATCGTCACTGCAAACGGGCAGGAAGCATGGGAAAAAATCTGTGAATACAAACGAAAAGGTACGCTTGATTATATGGTGCGCTGTATCATTACTGATATCGAAATGCCTCTGATGGATGGGCATCGTCTTACCAAGCTGGTGAAAAGCGATGACGAGATCAAACGAATTCCGCTGATTATTTTCTCGTCGCTTGTTAACGATGAAATGCGTCGAAAAGGAGAACAGCTTGGAGCGGATGCACAGTTGACGAAACCGGAGATTGGAAAGCTGGTAGAAACGATTGATAGCTTGATCGATTCTTAAGCCGGAGCATAACAATAGCTGAGGGATGTGATGCATGGTCACATCCCTTCCTAAGTTTAAATACAGGAGGTACCTTGCAGTGAGTAGGACAGAAGAATATCTTGATTCGTTGCTCAACACCGTTTCTCCCGAGAGGAAAGCGGAAACAGATAAAAAGAGACGGAGAACCAGCGCGGATTTTATCAGGGATTTTGAAGAAGAACTGGATGATACGGATATCGAAGACGTGATTTCTGAATTTGAAGGAGAACCGGAATCTTTAGAGTCTTTTGAACAATCCGGGGACAGTTTTTTTAATGAACTGGAGGGAATTGTCAATACGGCAAAAGAATCGTCTGCCGGTTCAAAACCGCAGGAGAGTGAAGAACCGGAACTTGAAGTGAATACGCTCGGAGATGATTCCTGGACGGAAGCGCCCAAAAGCGATACCGATGAGAATCCTGCGCCCAAAAGCGAAGTATCGGAAGACGAGCAGGAATTGATGGATGTACTTTCACATACTCCTTCCGAAGAAGAGATCTCAAACCTGGCGGGAGTTGGAGAGTCCATACAGGAGGACACCGAAGGATCGGAAGAGGCGGAAGCAGAGGATTTTAACGAAACGGACAAGAAAGCCGGTAAAAAGAAAAAAGAAAAAAAAGGCAGAAAAGAAAAGAAAGAGAAGCAGGGCTTTTTTGCTAAACTTTCTACGGTGTTATTCGGAACAGACGATGACGAGACGTTAGAGGAAGGGAAATCGTCCGATGCCGGAGACGGTCAGAAAGAAGCAGAGAAAGAAGTTCCCAAGAAAAAAGAAAAGAAGAAAAAAGAAAAAAAACCGAAAGAAAAAAAGGCAAAAGAGAAAAAACCAAAGGAGAAGAAACCCAAGAAAGAAAAAAAGGAAAAGAAACCGAAAGAAGTCGATTTATCTCCTCCGCTTCCTAAGGTTCCGGTTATCCTGATTTTTATCATGTGTCTTTCCGTAATGATTTTTGTAGTGCTCTCTTCCAATCTGCTCGGGTATTCCATGAGTATAAACGAATCGAAGAAGTTATATGCCGCCGGCGATTATGTGGGAGCTTATGAGAAGATTGCAGGGCTGGAGCCAAAAGAAGGGGATGCAGAATTTGCGGAAAAGATATTTTTACTGGCACAGATTCAGGAGAAAGTAACCAACGGAGACGGCCTGTACCGATCAAAAAAATATGAGATGGCATTGGATTCTTATATCTGCGCATTGGGACGGTATGACGCCAATTATCAGAAAGCAACAGACGATTCTCTCAAACAGGAACTGGATCGTCTGGCAGAAAAGATCACAAAGCAGCTGAATGATGTATTTGGCGTACATGCAAAGACGGCAAGGGAAATTTATGGGTTAAGCGATCGTGCGGAATATACACAGAGAGTGTATGCGATTGTAAAAACATTGGGATTTACAGAATAGGGCAGAGATATGATTGCAATATTGGATTATGATGCAGGAAATTTAAAAAGCGTGGAAAAGGCTCTGACGCATTTGGGAGAAGAGAGCATAATAACAAGAGACCGCCGGGAAGTGGAACGAGCGGATAAGCTCATTCTGCCGGGCGTGGGTTCTTTTGGAGCGGCAATGGAACAGCTTCGGAAATATGAGATACATAAATTGTTGGAGGAAGCGAAAGAAGAGGGCAAACCGATCCTTGGAATCTGTCTGGGACTGCAGCTTTTGTTTGACGGAAGCGAAGAATGTTCCGGCATCGAGGGACTGCACCTTCTAAAGGGAAGCATCCTTCGGATTCCGGATGCCGGGGGATTGAAAGTTCCGCATGTCGGATGGAATTCGCTACAGCTCAAAGGCGCCGGCAGATTGTTTGAAGGATTTGGGGAAGAGCCTTATGTCTATTTTGTACATTCCTATTATTTAAAGGCTGAAGACGAGGCCATTGTAAAAGCATGTACGCAGTACGGCGTAGAGATTCATGCGTCCGTCGAGCAGGGAAACCTCTTTGCCTGTCAGTTTCATCCGGAAAAGAGCAGCGCCGCAGGGCTTGCCATGTTAAGAAATTTTGCCCGGATTTGAGGGAGGAGTATGTCATGTTTACAAAAAGGATTATTCCCTGCCTGGATGTGAATGGGGGCAGGGTCGTCAAAGGCGTAAATTTTGTGAATTTAAGAGACGCCGGAGATCCGATAGAAATTGCCGCCGCGTATGACCGTGCGGGAGCGGATGAAGTCGTATTTTTGGATATCACAGCGTCTTCGGATCAGCGTAAGACGGTGGTGGATATGGTTCGCCGGGTAGCGGAGCGGGTATTTATCCCTTTTACGGTCGGAGGGGGAATCCGTACGGTAGAAGATTTTAAAATACTGCTTCGGGAAGGCGCAGATAAGATTTCCGTCAATTCGTCCGCGATCGAACGGCCCACGCTGATTTCGGAAGCGGCAGATAAATTCGGCAGCCAGTGCGTAGTCGTTGCCATAGACGCAAGGCGCAGCAAGGACCGTTCGGGATTTCATGTGTTTAAAAACGGCGGCAGAATCGATGTGGGAATGGACGCGGTAGAATGGGCGATGGAAGCGGATCGGCTGGGCGCCGGAGAAATCCTTTTGACCAGCATGGACTGCGACGGTACGAAAGCGGGATATGATATCGAGCTTACCAGAACGATTGCAGAAAACGTATCGATTCCGGTGATTGCTTCCGGCGGCGCGGGCACAAAGGAGCATTTCTATGATGCGCTGACAGAAGGCGGCGCGGACGCCGCTCTGGCGGCGTCTTTGTTTCATTATAAAGAACTGGGGATTCGGGAGTTAAAAGATTATCTTGCGGACAGGGGCGTATCCGTGAGAAGATAGGCAGGGGACACCAAGGAGGAAGGTACGATGGGAATGATTACAAACGACTGGCTGGGCGCAGTTTCGGACGAATTTGCAAAGCCTTATTACCGGGAATTATACACGTTTATCAAGGAGGAATACGGCAGAGTCACCGTATATCCGCCGGCGGACGATATCTTCAACGCCTTTCATTTTACTCCGCTTGGCAAAGTGAAAGTGCTTTTACTCGGGCAGGATCCCTATCACAATGTGAATCAGGCGCATGGGCTTAGTTTTTCTGTTCTGCCCAGCCAGAAAGAAATTCCGCCGTCCCTTCAGAACATTTATCAGGAGCTGCATGACGATCTTGGCTGCTATGTTCCCGACAACGGATATCTTAAGAAATGGGCAGATCAGGGCGTTCTGCTTTTGAATACGGTGTTGACCGTCCGTGCGCATCAGGCAAATTCCCATCAGAAAAAAGGCTGGGAATTGTTTACCGATGCAGTCATTGAGGCGGTAAATGCACAGGATCGGCCGATCGTCTATCTGCTGTGGGGCAGACCTGCGCAGAGCAAAATACCTATGCTGAACAACCCAAAGCATCTGATTTTAAAAGCGCCGCATCCAAGTCCTCTTTCGGCGTATCGGGGATTTTTCGGCTGTAAACATTTCAGTCAGGCAAACGCATTTTTGCAGGAGCATGGCATAGAACCCATCGACTGGCAGATTGAGAATCTTGCAGATGCATAAATTCAGAAAAACCGTATATAACTAAAGTATCTATACAGGATACTCTGACAGAAGAAGGTTTTCTGAAATGTATTATAGGATCTGTGAACAAGGACTGGTGGAAACAGACCGCCGCTGTTGGGAAGAACAGACCGGCGCAATCGGAATATTTGATGAAGAAGAATGGAGCAGGGAGCTGAATCTGCAGGAAGAATTTTCTCTTGACCGCAAAGAGGAACATACTTTTTTCTGCAGATTTAAAATTTATGCCTCCTATTTATTCGGCGTATTTTATATTCCGGTCAAAAAGAAAGAGCGAAAACATGACCGGTTTGCGGTTTATATATTAAAAGACAGACTGATCTTTATTGAGGAAGATTCGTTTGTCAAGGATTTGATCCACACAATCCGGGGAAGGATCCGCCAGGAAGATTATACGATGGAATTGTTTTTGGATGATTTTTTTATGGCGATGGTAGAAGAGGATATATTATATCTGGCGGTTCTGGAACGTGAAATTGCAGATATGGAAGAGCGTGTGCTGCAGGGAGAAACCGATTATTTTCATTACCGGATGCTGGGAATCAAAAAAGAGATTTCACGTCTTTACTGTTATTACTGCCAATTGATGGATGCGGCAAAGATTCTTTCCGGAAAAATGAATACCTGCGGTGATTTTTCGGAACGGATCGACCGGTTAAAACAGGAAGCGCAGTCTCTGCGGGAATACGCCATGCAGGTGCAGGACGTCTATCAGTCGGAAATTTCCATTCATCAAAATAATATCATGAAGCTTTTGACCGTCGTTACGACGATTTTTCTTCCTCTGACGCTGATCGCAGGCTGGTATGGGATGAATTTTTATAATATGCCGGAATTGGGCTGGAAATATGGTTATCCGGTGGTTTCGGGACTGAGTGTGCTCATTATCATAGGCAGTCTCTGGTATTTTAAGAAAAAGAAATTTTTATAGATGAAAGAGGCTTTTAGTTTGGACAAAAAGAAAGAAAAAGCCGGCCAGGCAAACCGAAAAGAACAGAAACAAAGAGCAAAGCTGGAACGCAGGCGGGAAAAGCGCCTTTACAAAGAAGCGTTGAAAAAGGAGCATCGTTACGGTACGAATACGGTGCTTGGATGGGATAAGTTGGACAATACGGCGCATCTTTTTCCGGTAATCGCCGGCGAGAGTATGAGCAATGTGTACCGGATTTTTGTCACTTTAAACGAAGAGATTGACAAACAGCTGCTGCAGCGGGCGCTTACCGCCGTGCTTCCGAAATTTGACGGATTTAATGTAAGGCTCAGGCAGGGGGTATTCTGGTATTATTTTGAAGAAAACGGGAAACCCGCGCCGTATGTACGAAAAGAAAGTACATATCCATGCCGTTATATCGTGCAGAACCGAAACCGGAGTTATCTGTTTCGCGTGTCTTATTACAAAAACCGGATTAATCTGGAAGTTTTTCACGTGCTGACCGACGGCATGGGAGGGATCAATTTTTTGAAAGAGCTGACATATCAGTATCTGCGTATGGCGCATCCGAAACTGGGCGAAGAAGTGGGGGATACGCTGTCGGTAGATACTTCTTTAAACCGGGAGGACAGCTTTTTAAAAAATTATAAAAAGAGCCATACCAAAGGATATCGGACGGAACGCGCCTTTTTGTTAAAAGGAGAAAAGCTAAAGCCGGGTGAATTCGGCGTGATCCACGGGACAATGAGCGTTGCCGCATTAAAGGAAGCGGCGCACAGATATGAGGTCAGTATCAACGAATATCTCGTCGCGGCATTTTTATACGGCATATATATCGAATACTTACATGGAACGATAGGAAAACGTCCGATCCGTGCGGCAGTTCCCGTAAATTTGCGCCCGTTTTTTCATTCGGTTACGACGAAAAATTTTTTTGCGATGGTATCGGCAGAATTTCTTCCGGAAAAAGAAAACTATACGTTTGAAGAAGTTCTGCATATCACAAGCGAAAGCCTGCGCGCACAGATCAATAAAGAACATCTGGAAAATCTGTTTTCCTATAATGTTTCCAATGAAAAAAATCTGATTGCGCGCGCAGTTCCCCTGTTTTTGAAGAATATGGCAATTCGTTATGTCTATACAAAATCTGCACTGGCGAATACCACGACGGTGACAAATATCGGAAACATCAGCGTTTTAGATGCGTACCGCCCCTATATTCAAATGTTCGGAGCATTTCTTGCGATGTCAAAAGGGCAGCCGTTAAAAGGAACTATCTGTTCTTACGGTGACCGGTTGATGTTTACGTTTAGTTCCGTACTTGCGGATACGTCCGTGCAGCGGGCGTTTTTCTGCAGATTATCGGAAGACGGGATCGACGTTTCTGTTGAAAGCAACGGGGTGTATTATGAGTAAGCAGTTAGTTTTCGCTGCAGAATTCGACGGTTTTTCCTTCCAGAATCCTGTTCGTCGTCCGAACGGCGCACATTTTTCCGCACATGGAGCAGGTGTGGCGGTCGGAAGGGGGAGTCGTTTCATAATATGTTTTTGCTTTTTCCCCGTCGATGGCGATTTGGAACATGTTCTCCCAGTCTACATTGCGGCGTGCGTCTGACATCCGGTTGTCCCAGTCTCTTGCATTTGGGATTCCTTTTGCAATGTCTGCGGCATGGGCCGCGATCTTGGATGCAATGACGCCTTCTCTGACATCGTTTACATCCGGCAGGCGCAGATGCTCCGCGGGCGTCACATAACAGAGGAAATCGGCACCATACGATGCTGCAACGGCACCGCCGATTGCAGAAGTGATGTGGTCATAGCCCGGCGCAACATCGGTGACGATGGGACCGAGGACATAAAACGGAGCATTATGACAGAGACGCTTCTGCAGTTTCATATTTGCTTCGATTTCGTGCAATGCCATATGCCCGGGACCCTCGACTATGACCTGGACGTCTTTTTCCCATGCGCGTTTGGTCAGCGCGCCAAGTTCGATCAGCTCGCCGATCTGTCCGGCGTCGGTGGCGTCGTCAATACAGCCAGGTCGAAGCGCGTCTCCAAGGCTTATGGTAACATCATATTCCCGGAGGATATCGAGAACTTTGTCGTAATGTTCATAGAAGGGATTTTCGTTTCCGGTCATCCTCATCCACGCAAAGAGCAGGGAACCGCCTCTGGATACAATGTTCGTTCTGCGTTTTTCACGCAGAAACGTTTCTACGGCACGCCGGTTGATGCCGGCATGTATCGTCATAAAATCGACGCCTTCTTCGGCATGCGCGCGGATCACACGGAGAAAATCATCGGCGGTAATTTCTGAGAGATCTTTATCCAGATACCCGATCGCGTCATACATCGGAACCGTTCCGATCATAGCAGAAGATGTTTCGATCAACGCCTTGCGGAACGTACCCGTTTTTCCGTAATTGCTCAGATCCATAATCGCTTCGGCACCGAATCGGACCGCAAGGAGCGCCTTCTCCATTTCCATATCATAGTGGCTGCAGTCTCCGGAAATTCCCAGATTGACATTGATCTTTGTGCGAAGTCCCATGCCTACGCCTTCCGGGGAAAGTGCGGTATGATTGACATTGCAGGGAAGAACGACCGATCCTTCGGCGATTCGTTCCCGCAGCCATTCGGGGTCTGTTGCTTCTTTTTTTGCGACTGCCTGCATCTGAGGCGTAAGGATGCCTGATTTTGCTGCTTCCATTTGTGTTTTATAATGTTTCATAGGGATTCCTTTCTTTTTGTTTCGTTGAGTGTAGTGTTGTTTTGTTCCTGTCTGGCATTTACCGCAAACCGACTGTTTAAATCAAACGCATGGTGCAACGGTCCGCTTCCCGCTCCCAGATTGAGCCCAAAAGCAATTGCATGGGTTGTGTAATCTTTTGCTCGTTCGATGGAAGAAGGAAGGTCAAAGCCTTTTGCCAGGTTTGCGGCGATGGCGCTGGATAATGTACATCCTGTGCCGTGGGTATTGGGCTGTTCGATACGTTTTCCCGGAAACCATCGGTACGCGCCGTCTGCGTACAGCAGGTCGTCGGCGGTTTCTTTGTCATGTCCCCCTTTGCATAAGACTGCGCAGCCGTAGGTTTCGTACAGCCATTGCGCACAGCGGATCCGATCTTTTTTACTGCGGACGGAAATGCCGGAAAGCAGTTGTGCTTCGGGAATATTTGGGGTAATCAGTTCGGCAATGGGAAAGAGCCGGTTTTTCAGACAATCTATGGCGTCGTCTCTGATCAGTTTTTTTCCGCTGGAAGCGGCAAGCACGGGATCTGCCACAATATGTTCGGCATGGTATGCACTCAGGCGGTCTGCGGCCGTTTCAATCAGTTCTACGGAAGAGATCATGCCGATTTTAACGGCGTTGGGAACGAGATCTTCAAATACGGCGTCGATCTGCTGTTGGAGGAAGTTTCTGGGGACTTCGAAAGCCGCCGAAATCCCGGTTGTGTTCTGCGCGGTAAGTGCGGTCACGGCGCTTGCGGCATACACGCCGTTTAACGTGAGGGTTTTTATATCTGCCTGAATGCCGGCTCCGCCCGAAGAGTCGCTTCCGGCAATTGTTAAAACGGTTTTCACTGCAGCCTCCTTATGGGGTTCGCCAAAGGCGTTCGTTGGATGCAGCAGAGCCAGCCGCAAGAGCCGCCGCTTTCCGTTTCAATTGTTCGGCCGCCGCTTTTCTGTCATCTGCGGCAAAAATCGCCGATACAACGGCAAATCCGCACATGCCGCAGCCTGCAAGTTCTGTGATGTTGCTCTGTCGGATACCTCCGATTGCCACTACAGGAATCGAAACGGATGCGCAGATTTCCCGGAGTGTTTCTTTGGTAATGCGCAGGGCATTTTCTTTGGTGGACGATGAAAACACCGCGCCCGCGCCCAGATAATCCGCGCCTTGTGCTTCGGCGGCTTTTGCTTGTTCGACGGTTTTGGCAGTCGCGCCGATAATAAAATCTCTGCCGCACTGCCTGCGGATCTCTTCGACAGGGGTATCTCCTGCTCCGACGTGGATACCGTCGGCGCTGCTTTGGAGAGCGACTGTAAGATTGTCGTTGATGATCAGCGGTGCACGGTATGCGCTGCACAGTTTTTTTACCAAAATGGCTTCTTTTAAGAAGGAAGCTTCATCGAGATGCTTTTCCCGCAGCTGGATCATAGTTGCGCCGCCGCTTAGCGCATCCCGGATTTGTTCGTACAGACTCTGTCTGCCCGTGAAGGCCCGGTCTGTTACGGCATATAACAGCAGATGTTCTTTTTTAAATTGCATGGGTTTCCCTGCCTTTCTTTAGTGTGTCAATATAGGCTGCCGCGTCTTCGCAATGCATGAAACCGCTCATGCTGCAGGCGCATTTGGCTCCTGCCCGAAAGACGGAAGCGATATTTGTTTCGTCGATGCCTCCGATGGCATAGACGGGGATCGAAATTTCCTGGCAGACTGCCCGAAGAAAATCAAGACCCCGCCCCGGCGCGCCTTTTTTGCACGCCGTCGGAAAAATATGTCCGGCAGTCAGATAGGTGCAGCCCAGCCGCTGGGCCTCTTTTGCCTCTTCGATCGAGTGGCAGGATGCGCCGAGGATATGGAAAAAACGTTTCTGTTCCTCCGGAATCCGGCGCAGAATCGGCAGCGGCAGATGGATGGCGGGCATATTGAGCAAAACGGCGGCATTGACAAAGCCATGCAGGATGCAGGGCGTATGGTACGCCCGGCAGACGGCAAGCGCCTGTGCGGCAAGTGCCTGGTAGTCCCGTTCGGATAAATCCTTCTCCCGCAGGATCACGGCGGCGGGATGTGCCGCTGCGATATCCGCAATTTTTGCCGTAAAATCTCCGCCGCAGAGCGTACGGTTGGTCACGCAGATGATATCAGACATAGAGATAATCATTTAAGACAGGCTGCAGTCCTTCGTTTGTGACGGCTTCATAGATTTGCTGTAAACTGCGTGCGTCGTCGATCTCAAACTGTGCGTCTCCCTGCGCCGTGTCAGCCTCCTTTCCCGTATATTTGCTTTTATGGTCGCCGATTCCGGTGGAAACTCCCGCAGAAATTTTTGTGGCGGCAATTTTGACGATTCCGTTCCGAAATGCGGCGCTTTCTCTGGAAGATACCGTAATGCCTGCAAACGGAAGAAATATACGATAAGCGCAGATGATCTGGCAAAGTTCTTTCTCTCCCACATCTGCGGGACGGATGGCGGTATTGTGCAGGATCGGACGAAGTCTTGGGCAGGAAAGGGAAAATTCCGCATGCGGATACTTCTTCTGCAGATAGTATACATGCAGCGCGCCTGCAAGGGCGTCTTTGCGGAAGTCGGCAAGACCAAGCAGCGCCGAATGGGCAACGCCCCGCATGCCGCCCATTAACGCCCGCTCCTGAGCATGAAAGCGGTAGGGCCACACACGTTTGTGTCCGAGGAGATGGAGCGTTTCATAAACGTCTGCATCGTAGGTTTCCTGAAATACGGTGACATAGTCTGCCCCGCATGTATGCAGATAGCGGTACTCTTCCGTGTTCAGCGGATAAATTTCAAGCCCTGTCATACGGAAATACTTTCCTGCCAGCTTACAGGCCTCGCCGATATATTCCACATTGCTTGCTGTGCGGCTTTCTCCGGTCAGGATTAATATTTCTTCCATGCCGCTTTCGGCGATGATTTTCATTTCACGTTCGATCTCCTCCAATGACATCTTTTTTCGCCGAATATCCTGATAACAGTTAAATCCGCAGTAAACGCAGTAGTTTTCGCAGTAATTGGCGATATACAGCGGTGTAAACAAATAGACGGTGTTTCCGAAATGCCGTCCGGTCTCTGCTCTGGCACGCTGTGCCATCTGTTCTAAAAAGGGTTCTGCGGCGGGCGAAAGCAGGGCTTTGAAATCTTCCACGGAACAGGTTTCATGTTCCAGCGCCGTAAGGACGTCCTTTTGGGTATAGCGGGAAGCGTCGTAAGCATGCATATGCCCGGTCACCCGGTCACACAGATCGGATGAGATTTCTTCCATGCCCGGCAGGTACTGCATATGGTCGGTCCGTGCAGCACGGTCGGTTTCCAGCCTGTGTTTCCTTTTTTTGGCTTCGTCCGATAAATGTTCGGATTCGACAAAAAAACGATTATCCATACACATCCTCCCCATCGCGTAAAAATCCGGTCAGAGGATCGGAAGAAGACGCGCCCCGGGAGAGGACTCTGCCCAGTCCGGCAAGATAGGCGGCGCGACCCGCTTCGATCGCCTGACGGAATGCCTTAGCCATCAGCGGTAGATTTTGGGCAGTTGCCAGAGCCGTATTTGCCATGATCGCCGCAGCTCCCATTTCCATTGCTTCACAGGCCTGTGAAGGTTTTCCGATGCCAGCGTCTACGATGATCGGAAGGTCGATCTCGTCGATTAAAATCTGTATAAAATCCCGGGTTGCAAGACCCTTGTTGGAACCGATCGGAGAGGCAAGCGGCATAACGGCAGGGGCTCCGGCCGCCTTTAAGTCTCTTGCCGTATTTAAATCCGGGTACATATAAGGCAGAACGATAAATCCTTCGTCCGCTAAAATTTTCGTCGCCGCAACGGTCTGCGGATTATCCGGAAGCAGATATTTGGAATCCCGCATGATTTCGATTTTGATAAAATCGCCGCAGCCGAGTTCTCTTGCCAGCCGTGCGATCCTTACCGCTTCTTCGGCGGTCCGGGCGCCGGATGTGTTTGGGAGCAGCGTGACATGATCCGGAATAAAGTCGAGAATATTTTCTGTTTCTTTGGTATTCGCCCGCCGGACGGCAAGTGTAATGAGTTCCGCCCCGGCGTCTTTTACGGCTGCTTTAATCAAATGCAGAGAATATTTGCCTGAGCCTAAAATAAAACGGGAACGGAATCTGTGCCCTCCTAATATCAGGGCGTCGTTATTTTGCATAGCGTTTCCTTCTTTCTATGGTATCATTTCTGGGGTATCATTTCTGGAGTTGGTTCGGCACACGGATTTTTTGCAAGGATACGGAGAACCGTATGTGCCTGATGGGCGGCGCAGAGCATAACGCGTGTGGAAATCAGTCCGGGAATACATTCCTGTCCGCTGATGCCGTCGCCGCAGAGATAAAAGCGTTCGGTAATCTTTCTGGTTCGTATGGCATTTGCGGATGCAAGACCAGCCATACCGGAAGCGGCGACGACACAGGCGTTTGGCAGGCGTTCCAGACAGCCGTTGACCAGCATGGCTTTTTCTTTTGCCAGGTCAAAGGCTTCGCAGATAACGTCCGCATCAAAGAGCAGTTCTGCCAGGTTATGTTCGGATATCCGGACCGTATGCGTGACGAGTGTAAGATACGGTGCGATTTCCAGTAAATTAGAAGCGAGAGCTTCCGTTTTCGGTAAGCCGACCTGGTTTGCTTTGTACTGCTGCCGATTGAGGTTTGAAATATCTACGCGGTCAAAGTCAATTAAGATCAGCGTTCCGACGCCTGCTCGGGCAAGCGCGATTGCAATGTTGGATCCAAGTCCGCCAAGTCCGCAGACGGCAACACGGCTTTCGGAGAATTTTTTCTGCAGGATTTCTCCGTGCCGCAGCTTTAGGGCTTCTTTCATCTGGTCTTGTGTCGGTATACAATTCATATCAGCCCCCTCCGACAAAGCGGACGATTTCCAGGACGTCGCCGTCTGCAAGAACGGTTGTATGATACAGCGCTTTTGGGACGATAGATCCGTTTCGTTCGACGGCAACCCGGTCTGGGTCGTATGAGAGCGCCGTTAAATATGCAAGAATCGTTTGACCGGCGGTTTCGGATTCTGTTCCGTTGATTTTTACCATGGCAGTTCCTCCTAAGGTTTTTGTTTCTTTGTCCGACGAGGGAAAAATCACATAAAAAAGGGAAGCTTCTGATCTGAAAGCTTCCCATACAATACAAAATATCACATATCCCTACGTTGGCATTATCCAAATCAGGTAATGGGTCGAAGGTTAACCTTCCTCTCAGCCTGTCGCACAAGCTCCCCGTTCGTTATGAAATTTTGTTTTACTATACACCTGTTTTTCCGGGAATGCAAGGAAAATATCAAAAAATCGGTTGAATTATCCATGCTTCTGGGATAATATATTATGGAATCCGAAGTAAAGAAGAGGAAGATGCTATGGGCAGATGCAGACAGTGCAATGTAGAAATTTTAGACCATACGCAGATATGCCCGTTGTGCAGATGCGTCGTCGAACAGAACAAAGAATCGGAAACGATGTATCCGGATATCCGGCTGCGCGTCAGGAAACTGAATCTGGCGGTGCGCATTTTTTTGTTTGGGGCGATTTTGACGGAAGTGTTCTTTATTTATCTGAATATAAATTATGTGCGTGGAATCTGGTGGAGTGCGATCACTGGCGCGGGCTTTGCATATGTTTATTTTATAGCAAGATTTGCCGTACTCAATGATAATGCGGGGTATCGGAGCAAATTTCTGGCGCTGACCTTTTTTGGGGTTTTATATGTTATACTGATTGATTTTGTGATCGGTTACCATGGCTGGTCGGTCAATTTTGTTTTGCCGGGAGGTCTTTTGCTGGTAGATCTTTTTATTGTGATTCTGATGTTTGTCAACCGCCGTAACTGGCAGAGTTATATTATGCTAGAGCTGTTTATGATCGTGTTAAGCGCAGTACCGCTGGTATTGATGTGGTTTCATATTGTGACGGAGACATTTATTGGGGGACTGGCGTTTGCCGTTTCCATACTTCTGTTTGCAGGCACGCTGATTATCGGGGACAGAAGGGCGAGAAGTGAATTAAAACGAAGATTTCATGTTAGGTAAAGGATTATGGGATACAAAGAGAAAAAAGACTCGGACGCAAGTATACAGGGTACGTTGATCCGGGAACTGATCGGGCGTTTTACGTCATACCATCTGATCGGAAAAAAAATAAAAAACGGGGAATTCCGGAAAAAGATTACGGAACCTGCATGGAATGTGCCGGACGGTTTTACAATGACCGAAATACCGATGGATACGTTTGCAATGGAATGGCTGACACAGGAAGGCTCTGTGTCCGATTATGCACTTTTGCAGCTGCACGGCGGCGGTTATGTCGGAAAACTGCATAATGCATACCGCAATTTTGCACATCTTTACAGCCAGCTAGGAGACGGAATGAGCGTGCTTACGATAGAATACCGGGTAGCGCCGGAAGATCCTTATCCGGCTGCTCTTTTGGATGCCGTTTGTGCTTACCGCTGGTTGCTGGAGAAAGGATATGACGGAGAGAAGATCATTGTGGCAGGAGATTCCGCGGGCGGAGGGCTTGCGCTTGCGCTGGTCATGTATCTTCGGGATCATAACATGCAGCTGCCCTGCGGAGTGATTGCCATGTCTCCGTGGACAGATATGACATCTTCCGGAGAATCCTATCAGACAAATTTTGAGAAAGATCCTCTGTTTGGCAATACCAGGGACAGTCTGATTTATAACAGAGAATATCTGGGACTGGAAGATCCGAAAAATCCGTATATTTCTCCGGCATTCGGTTCCTTTGATGAATTTCCGCCCATGCTGATTCAGGCGGGGTCTTATGAAATGCTCTTAAGCGATTCCGAAACGGTAGCGAAAAAGGCGAAAGAGCAGGGAGTGAAAGTGCGTTTTCATATCTACGAAGGGATGTTCCATGTCTTTCAGATGGCAATGCAGCTGATGCCCGAATCCATTTTGGCATGGAAGGAAATCGGCAGATTTCTGGACATTGTCCGGGAATCCGAAAATTAGGTTGACGTGTTTTCGTACATTTTCTATAATATTGAATAGTATCCGAAGGTTTAAGAAAGGATAGTTTCGTAAAGGATTTGAAATACACAGATTGGAGGAAATTATGTTAAATAAACTGAAAATAAAAGCAGCTGCGGCAGTCTGTATCCTCGGGCTTTTTCTGTTTGGGGCATCCGTTCCGTCGTTTGCGGCCGGGGTTCTTACGATCGCAGTATCGTCTCAGTCGGTAAAAGCGGGTGATACGGTGACGGTAACGGTATATGCGGCAGGCGCAGATAACGCTGACGTTACCGCAGATATGAACGTGACATACGATTCGTCAAAGCTGGAGTATGTCAGCAGTTCCGCATCCAATGCATCCGGCGGCGGCGGAAGCGTGAAAGCAAGCGGTTCAAGCATAGATATCAAATTCAAAGCCGTAGGTTCCGGTGACGCTTATGTGAAAGCGGAAGCAAGTACGATGACGGCTGCGGGCGCGCATATTATGGTATCCGGTTCCGCTTCGTCCGATCCGGACAGTTCTGATCCGGCAAAATCCGGAGACAATTCACTTTCCTCCCTTACGCTTTCGGCGGGGACACTGTCGCCTGCTTTTAAGGGAAGCGTGACCGAATATTCGGCACAGGTAGGCAGTGACGTCAGTGAAATCACAGTGACGCCCAAAACCTCAAACGCAAAAGCAACCGTAGAATCCATTACCGGCAACAAAGATTTAAAAGAAGGTTTAAACGTAATCACCGTTTTAGTAAAAGCAGAAAACGGAACACAGGCTTCTTATAAAATAAACGTGACAAAAGGAAAGACGTCGGCAGCCGGCAGCGCCGGGGCATCTGATATCGGGGCGGACAGTCTTACGGACGGGGAAAATGATCCTGCGGACGGGGCGCAGACTCCCGTGTCAGACGGGGATTCGATTGTCATCGACGGCGTTTCCTATCAAATATCGGAAGAATTTTCCGAAGATGCCATTCCGGAAGGATTTTCAAAAGCGGATTTTGAGTATAAAGGAAAACCGCATAAAGGACTGGTGTTTGATTCCGGACACCTGGGCATGTATTATCTGGTCAACGAAGCGGGAGAAGGCAGATTTTTTGTCTATGACGCGGACAGAGATAAGTTTTATCCGTATGTGCGTTTAAGCAGCGGGGAACATTTTATTATACTGATGGTAGTGCCCAATGCCGTCATTCCGCCGGATCATTATGAGGCTGCACAGCTTACGATCGGAGATGTTTCCGGAATCAGCGCATATCAGTATGCGGGAGACGAAGATGCCGAAATCGTAAAGGATGAGTCGGGAAGCGGAGAAAACATATCCGGAGGAACCTCGGATTTTTATATCTTTTACGGCATGGATCCAAGCGGAGTCTCCAGCTGGTATCAGTATGACGTCAAACAAGGGACATATCAGAGGTTTAACGAAGAGGCAGTGGGACAGTCCGATCCTGCGGAGGACTATGAGTCATTGAACAAATCGTATCAGGAATTAAATGATCGGTTTAAATCGACAAAAGAAAAGGACAGAAGGCTAATTGCCGTTATGATCTTTGTCGCAGTCGTTCTCGTGATTCTTGTGATCAATCTTCTTTTGAAGATCAGGGAAATAAAAAACGGAGACGACGAGGAAGAGGGGCACAAAAAGACCGCAAAAAGACCGCAGGGTACGCGTAAAAAAAAGACGTATCCGCAGAAAAGGATAAAACCGGCAAAACCAGAAAAACCGGTTTCGGTACATTCGAAAGAGGATGAAGATTTTTATGACGGGGACGACGAAGATTTTATAGGCGAATTTGAAGAAGATCCCGGTGTACTGAGCCGAAAGAACAGAAAAAGAGAAAGACCGGCAAAGGTGCAGAAGACAGAACCGAAACGGCCGGCGCCGGCGCATCCGGAACTATATAACAAAGACGAAGACGACGATCTTGAATTTTTGGACTTAAATGATTTATAAAAAGGTGGGCATATGCAGAAATCATTCACGAGCAAAGCGCAGAAAGCGCTGAAACTGGCGGAAAAAGCTTCCAAGTCATTAAAACACAACTACATTGGAACGGAGCATCTTCTGTTGGGTCTGATCCGGGAAGGTTCCGGAGTGGCGGCAAATGTTTTAATGGAAAACGGAGTGGCGGCAGACCGGCTTTTGGACCTGATTGAAAGTTTGATTGCACCGTCCGGACAGACGGCAGTTGCCGATATAGACGGCTGGACGCCCAGGGCGGAACAGATCCTGGAGAATGCGAAACGCGAAGCAGATCGTTTTTTGAGCAGAGAGATCGGGACGGAACATATTCTGATTGCGATTATGAAAGAAACAGAATGCGCGGCTTCTCGTCTGATGAATACGTTAAGCGTAAATTTGCAGAAGCTGTATGCGGATACATTGGTTGCAATGGGAGAAGACGGCAGTCTGTACCGGGAAGATTTTATAAACGGTAAACCGGGAAAAAGAAAAGGCTCTGCAAATACGCCGATGCTGGACCAATATGCAAGGGATTTGACAAAGCTTGCGGAACAAAAGCAATTTGACCCGCTGATCGGACGGGATCAGGAGATTCAGAGGGTGATTCAGGTGTTAAGCAGGCGGGGGAAAAATAATCCGTGCCTGATCGGCGAGCCGGGAGTCGGAAAAACCGCTATCGTGGAAGGATTGGCGCAGCGAATCGTTACCGGGATGGTTCCGGCGGCGGTTGCAGATAAACGAGTAGTGACATTGGATTTATCCGGAATGGTAGCAGGATCCAAATATCGCGGAGAATTTGAAGAACGAATTAAAAAAGTGATCCGTGAAGTGACACAGGCGGGGAATATTCTTTTGTTTATCGATGAAATTCATACGATCATCGGCGCCGGAGGCGCGGAAGGAGCCATTGATGCGTCCAATATATTAAAACCGTCGTTGGCACGCGGGGAAATTCAGCTGATCGGTGCAACTACAATTACGGAATACCGCAAATATATCGAAAAAGACGCTGCGTTAGAGCGGCGGTTTCAGCCGGTAGCGGTAGAAGAACCGGGACGGGACGAAGCGATTGAAATTTTAAGAGGACTGCGCGATGCCTATGAAGAGCATCATCATGTGATCATTACAAATGAAGGAATCGAAGCGGCGGTAGATCTTTCCATACGGTATATCAATGACCGATTCCTGCCCGATAAAGCGATTGACCTGATGGATGAGGCGTCCGCAAAAGTGCGTTTAAACAGTTTCCGTATACCGGAAAACATGACGGAATTGGAACAGCAGATTGCGGGATACGACGATGCAATGGAACGGGCGCTGATGGACGAAAATTTGAAAGAGGCATCTTCGATCAGCGGTAAAAAACAGGAGGCCGAACAAAAATACGCAAAGCTTCATAAAAAATATAAAAAAGACGCCGATAAAAAAGCTCTGATCGTCGGCGCGGAACAAATGGCAGATATTGTGTCCGGATGGACCAAAATACCGGTCAGGCAATTGGAAGAAGGGGAGTCTGCAAAGCTCCGCCGCCTGGAAAAAACATTGAAAAAACGTGTGATCGGTCAGGAAGAGGCAGTTATGGCCGTTGCAAAAGCCGTCAAACGAGGCAGGGTAGGGCTGAAAGATCCAAACCGTCCGATCGGTTCCTTTTTGTTCCTGGGACCGACCGGCGTCGGGAAAACAGAAATTACAAAAGCCCTTGCGGAGGCCATGTTCGGCAGCGATCAGGCAATGATCCGTGTGGATATGTCGGAATATATGGAACGTCACAGTGTGTCTAAGATGATCGGCTCCCCGCCGGGATATGTCGGTTATGACGAGGGAGGGCAGCTTTCGGAAAAAGTGCGTCGAAATCCCTATTCCGTCGTTTTGTTTGACGAGATTGAAAAAGCGCATCCGGATGTGTTTAATATTCTTCTTCAGGTATTGGACGACGGGCATATCACCGATGCGCAGGGAAGAAAAGTGGATTTTAAAAATACGATACTGATCATGACTTCAAACGCCGGAGCGCAGGCAATCATTTCTCCCAAGAAGCTTGGTTTTGGCATAACGGAGGATGAAAAGGAAAACTACGGCCGGATGAAAGAAGGCGTTATGGAAGAAGTGAGGAGGATTTTTAAACCGGAATTTTTAAACCGTATCGATGATACGATCGTATTCCGTGCTTTAAATAAAGGAGATATGAAAAAAATCGTAACCCTTCTTTCCAAAACGCTGACAGAACGCTGTGAGAAGCAGATGGACATTACCCTTTCGATCAAAGATTCTTTAAAAGCGTATATTGTAGAAACCGCTTACGATCCCAAATACGGCGCAAGGCCGTTGCGGCGCAAAATTCAAAGCTTAATCGAAGACGCTCTGGCGGAAGAGATTTTGAGCGGCAGGATAAAAAAGGGAGATGTTATCGATGCCGGCGTCCGCGGAGAGGAAGTACGATTTATTGTCAGGAATCGGCAGTAAAAAGCTCTGGAAAAAACCGAATAAATATTATATAATAATGTTGCAAAAATATGAAAGCATAAAAGAGCTGTCACAGGAGGATAAAAATGTCGGTAATTAGTGAATTGATTCGCAGTGAATCAGACGGAACCATTAGTTTTGGGGATTATACATTATCTGCGAAAGCAAAACTGGATAATTTTGAGCATTCGGGGGATTTATACAAAGTAAAAACATATCGGGAGATTACCAAACTGGAACGAAACGGTATGTTTGTCTATGAATCCGTGCCGGGAACGAGTGTAACGGGTTTTCAGGCTACGGAAGCGGCGGTTGCATTTCAGGTAGAAGGCCCGGAAGATGCGCAGATTACGCTTGAGCTGGAAGCGGGGACGGAATATAATATTACGATCAATGCTGCGCAGGCAGGCGTTATGAAAACAAATCTTGGAGGAAAGCTGAGCATAAGCGTTGAGCTGGACGGAAGCAGCGCGGTCAGCGTAGGAATTTCAAAAAAATAAAATAAATAAGAAAGGTTCAAAAGAATGTGCCATGCACATTCTTTTTTATCAGGAGAACAAATGGCAAAACAAAAAACAGTATATTTCTGTCAGTCATGCGGGATGGAATCTTCCAAATGGATGGGACAGTGTCCTTCCTGCGGAGAATGGAATACGTTTGCAGAAGAAGCCGTTACAGTAAAAAAGGGTTCGGCATCCGTTTCGCGCCGGGAAATTCATGCAAAAGCGACCAGGTTAAATGATATAAAAGCAGCGGGAGAAGAACGCTTTTCGACAGGAATTGCGGAATTGGACCGTGTGTTAGGCGGCGGGATCGTGCCGGGATCTATGATATTGGTGGGAGGAGATCCGGGGATCGGAAAATCCACACTTTTGCTTCAGGTTTGCAAAACTTTATCCGAGAGGCACAAAAGCATTTTATATGTATCCGGGGAGGAATCCCTGCAGCAGATTAAGCTGCGGGCGGAACGTATCGGAGAATTTTCCGATACGCTGTCCCTGCTTTGCGAGACAAATCTGGAAATTGTCGATGAAATCGTAAGAAGGGATTTACCGCAGATTTTAGTGATAGACTCCATACAGACAATGTACAGTGAACACGTAACTTCTGCACCGGGAAGCGTTTCACAGGTCAGAGAATCAACCGGAAGCCTTTTGCAGATGGCAAAAGTGCTGGGAATTGCCGTATTTATTATCGGACATGTGACGAAAGAAGGCGTCGTGGCGGGACCGCGCGTACTGGAACACATGGTGGATACGGTATTGTATTTTGAAGGTGACAGACATGCGGCATACCGTATTTTGCGCGGGGTAAAAAACAGATTCGGTTCCACAAATGAAATCGGCGTTTTTGAAATGCGCTCCGGCGGTTTAATCGAGGTAGAAAATCCTTCGGAATTTATGCTGGGAGGAAAACCCAAAGGAGCGAGCGGTTCGGTGGTCGCATGTTCTATGGAAGGCAGCCGTCCGATCCTGCTGGAAGTGCAGGCGTTAGTATGCCGCAGCAATTTCGGTATGCCCAGAAGAACCGCAGCCGGAACGGATTTCAATCGGGTCAATCTTTTGATGGCGGTACTGGAAAAAAGGGTCGGTCTTCAGATGGGGAACTGCGACGCCTATGTAAATATCGCGGGGGGAATCCGAATGAATGAGCCGGCGATAGACCTTGGCATCGTGCTTGCATTGGTGTCCAGTTATAAAAACCGTCCGATCGATGAAAAGACCATTTGTTTCGGGGAAGTTGGGTTAAGCGGCGAAGTGCGGGCAGTCAATATGGCGGAACAAAGAGTAGCAGAGGCAAAGAAGCTGGGATTTACCGTCTGTGTTCTGCCGGAGGCGACAAAAAGCGCACTCTCAGCAATATCCGGAATCCGTTTGATCGGCGTAAAAAGCGTAAAAGATGCCATAGATTTGGTGGTATAGCAAAAAAAGAAGAAAAGGTAAAGAAGATCTTCCCAGACAGAGGAAAATTCTATGGAATAGACAGTGCTCCCTCCGGCGGGGGCGGTAGACTCTCGCCACCGTCCCCCCGGAGGGAGCACATCGGGATATGCGCTCTGCCGCTTATGAGCGGGAATTAGCCGTTGTCATCCTCGCCGTCTTCCGCCGCAGGCTCCGCGCAGGCTCCGCAGCAGCCGCCTCCGCAGCCGTCCGGCTCCTCCAGGTCAAACTCCAGCTTCTCCCCGCAGTTGGGGCACAGGATGGAGCCGTCGGCCAGGATGTCCTCGTCAAAGAACACGTCCTCCTGGCAGTTGGGGCAGGTGGTCTGGTAGACCTCCCCGTCGTCCTCATCGTCCTCGCTGTCCTGCTCGTAGAGGTAGGTCTCCACGTCCGCCAGATCGTCGCTGACCGCGTCCAGGCCCTCCTCCAGCTCGCCCTGCTCGGCATGGATGTCCTGAAGCTCCAGGGCTATGTCGTCAAGGATGTCCATGATTACCTTGAGAAGTTTCCCCTCCTTGGACTTGGTGTCCAGACCGAGGCCCTCCGCCAAGCCCTTCATATACGCGACCTTTTCCAGAATTTCCATCATCGTTCTCCTTTCAAAAAGTCATGCTGGTTGGTTCTCTCCTCTTTATCACACGGCCCTCCGGCCGCAGGGACACAAAGCCTGGTCCGGCAGGGATCGGGATTACTCCTTGCAGCGGGAGAGGTACTCGCCGGTGCGGGTGTCGATGGTGATCTTGTCGCCCACGTCGATGAACAGGGGCACCTTGATCTCCGCGCCGGTCTCCAGCACGGCGGGCTTGGTCACGTTGGTGGCGGTGTTGCCGGCGAAGCCGGGCTCGGTATCGGTGACCACCAGGTCCATGAAGTTGGGGCACTCCAGGCCGAAGACATTGCCCTTGTAGCTGAGGACCTTGCACATGGTGTTCTCCTTGACGAAGCGGAACGCGTCGCCCAGCAGGTCCCGGGCCAGGGAAAGGCGTTCCTCGCGAGGGAGCTTGCGGGCGGTGAGGACCAGGAGGTCCAGGTCGCCGTTCTCCTCCTGGAAGCGGCCCAGGGACAGAGAGCCGTGGAGATACACCGCCAGGAGGTCCGGCCCGAGGCGGCGCTGCCAGAGGCGGAGCACGCTGTCCAGCTGGGCATGGACGGCAAGGGAGATGGTGTTGTAAGACTGAAACAGAGGGGGCATGGCAGAATCCTCCGCTGGTATCAAAAAATGGCGGGATTTGTCCGTTTTTCCGGGACAATGAGGAGTATTTGAGAAAAAGAGAAAAAAATAAATTGACATCAAACCGAAAATGTGATATGAAAAGACGGGAATTTTCCCGGCTTGTTCATAGAATAAAAATAGTATACACGGGGGCGGAGGATTTTGCAAGCCTATTCGGCTCCCGGGTCCCAATGAAGGAGGAAACACCCCATGAGAGAGTATCGGGTCGGCGTCATCGGATGCACCGGGATGGTGGGTCAGCGGTTTGTGACGCTGTTGGAGGGCCATCCCTGGTTCCGGCTGACGGCTGTGGCGGCGAGCGCGCGCAGTGCGGGGAAGACCTATGAGGAGGCGGCCGCGGGCCGCTGGGCCATGGACACCCCCATCCCG
>OFHB01000396.1_pt1 | contig 30829 bp, 33 predicted proteins | sample 1521881 | NCBI WGS metagenome assembly OFHB01 (sample SAMEA3504090, study PRJEB24116) | mouse gut metagenome | biome: mouse gut; feature: mouse-associated habitat; material: faeces | place: Denmark | collected 2011
GACGCAGTATATCATTGATAAATATATAAATATGGGAAAGAAACAGAAACCGGATTATTTTAAAAGCAGGATTACGAACCACTCCTTCCGCCACAGTAAAGCCATGCATTTGTTGGAAGCAGGGGTCAACCTTGTCTATATCAGGGATCTGCTCGGCCATACATCTATACTGACTACAGAAATTTATGCAAGGACAAACCCTAAGATAAAAGAGGAGCAGCTTAAGAAAAACAGTACATCTATCAATGCAACAGCAAAATATGGTAAAAAAGAAAAGGAAGATTTGATTGACTGGTTGAAAAAGGCCTTATAGCATTGTAAAATGTTATGTAAAGAAACAGCCGTCGCAAACCCTTGATATTTCAGGCCTGAGATGGCTGACTTTACATAACTATTTACCTTATATAACAAGCCTTATGTTATGCATAACATAAGGACTGAGCCTCTACCAGTATCATCAGCTTATTGCCCACAATAAAGCCTAAGTCATTATATAAATTGTCTGTCAGCACATTTTCTATGGTTACGTCAGTTAATGAATCTTCCGTAGCTGCGGTATCCTCTGGATGGAGTGTTTTATACAACTTTAACAGATAACTTTTATCTTGAAAGAGGTTCAGGAACACGCTGTTTTTTGCGGTGCGCTTTGCCATAATTTCCTGTACCTGCTTTGTCTCGTCCTGCATCCTATCACCTCAGTTCCTTAAAATCTGTAGCAATAATAAAATATTATTTACTCCTGCTACATCTCAATTATACAAAAAAACACTCATGTTTACAATAAAATTCCTGCGAATTCTCTATGTATTATATTTTTCCTTTCTTAAGCAGCTCACCCTGGTTATTTCCTTCATGTTCGTTCTGCAGACAGCACAGCTTCGCCAGTGCAACCTTCAATGCGATATCCGGCCGATAGGTGCCCCGTTTTATCAGGTTCACCATATCATCCAGAACATCCATCGCCTCACTGCACCTGTCAGCAGACATCCTTGGAACGAACGTGCGCCCGTTAACCCCTAATGCACTCAACGAACAATGGCACACCTCCATTTTATATGCCAGCCGGTAGCTTCGCAAAAGCAGCGACAGCACACCAATCACATTATTGGGCTGATTCTGCAGGATTAATTCCGCCTGCCGGAACACATCACTGTATTTTCCTTGCATAATAAGCTGTATCAGCAGGAAAATATTCTCCTGTTCCCGGTCCAGCACCGTATACTCCACGGTTTCCTTCGTAATCTCCTTCACAGCACACAGCCGTTTCAATGAATGAAGCACATCATACAGATTTGTTTCCTCTGAATCATAATTAATCAACTGCAGATACCGCTGATATGCCTCTGTAGTAATCTCACATCCGGCCTTTTTCACAAACTGCATGACCGTCTTCTCCAGAACATCCCGGGACAGCTTTTTGAAAACCTGGACTTCTTCTTTTTTGAACATCTTGTACACTTTGCTCCGCCTGTCAACTTCCTGGACAAAAATATAGGTGTCCGTAGTTTTCCCTTTTTCAGATACATATTTTACGAATTCCCCGCTCTCTTTCAAACTATTCGCGCGGTAAATCAGCACCTTCTTATCCCCGAATAACGCATGCTGACATAAGAAGTTCTGCTCTGCTTCCGTAAATTCACTCGTTTCCATAAGGTTAAACTCCGGTGTTTCCACTTCATCTATAATTTTTTTGCGAAACTTATCAATCAAGTATGGTTCTTCCCCATACACCAACCATTTAGGCATATTGCGTTCCTCCCATAATCTTCAGCTTTTCTTCAAATTCCTTGATAAACATACTCTTTCCTTTACATATCTCCGTTAAATACAGCCGTTCCTTTGCCCTCGTCATAGCCACATAAAGCAGTCTACGTTCTTCCTGGGGCTCGTTTTTTTCAAAATCATCTACTCCATAGACCAGCACCACCGGGAATTCCTTTCCTTTAGAGTCATGGGCTGTCAGTAATTGAATCCTCCCTTCCTGCCCGGTCTCGTAAAACAGCCTGGTATCATCCCGAAAACGTTTGACCGAAGAAAGGTATGTCCACATCTGACCTGCATTTCTTATATTCCGTTCCCGAAACTTTTCATCCAGTATCTCCAGCACCTCCTTATAATCGATCTGCTCATCACAAAATAATTCCATGGCACGCAGTATTGCCTGCCGGGCTGGCAGGACAAAGCATTTCGCGGCCCGGTATATTTTTGAAAAAGCCTGTAAAATACGGCTGTCAGAAGCTGTGACACTCAGATATCTCGTCTCCTCCTCTCCGGCAAGGGGATAAATCATCCCCCTCGCCAGGTAATCCTCGTAAAGTGTCCGTTTCGGTTCTCCTTTTTCAGGTATTTCACCCAGCATATTCAACAGCCGGAACCAAACCATATCATCGGAAAAGTCACCAAGATAGATTGTCAGCAGATCTAAAATTGCTTGAAATGTAGAATCATTACAAAGATAATATTTCGGTTTATTGAACCCAAGCATTGTTTCATCCGGATGCGCTTCATTATATTGCCCTAGCATACTGCACATGCATTCCAGCTCTTTATTCGTCCTTGCAATCACCGCGATATCTTCCTGCCGGTATCCCATGTGAAGCACATCCTGGATAAATGCACCTATCCGGTTTGCCCTGAAATTATGGATTAAGACAGGCAAAAACTCCGTCTTTACGTGTGCATTCATTTGAAACGCTACCCGTTCCATATTGTGGCTTATGAGTGTATTCGCCGCCGTCATAATCCCCTTTGCAGAACGGAAATTATCATTAAGCCTGATATCCGCCGCATCCGGATAGATTTCTGAAAATCTTAACATGAACTGATTGCTTCCGCCCCGAAAGCCGTAAATGGACTGATCCGCGTCCCCATATAACGCAATATTATTACAGAGCGGGTCCGTCACAAGCCGAATCAGGCGTGCCTGCATCTCATCCAAATCCTGGGCCTCATCCACCATAATATAATCATATGCCTTCTGCATTTTCTTTTGCACGCCCGGATATGCCTCCAGTATTTCCACAGCCAGGCGCACCTGATCCTCATACAGAATATAACCCATTGCACGAAACTTCTGCTCATACTGCTCCTTTATCTGCAGAATACCGGCCACATCCTTCTGAGGATACTGTTTTTGCAGTTTTTCTGCCCCATACTGGTTGATAAAAGAGAAATCTTTCAGCAGGCACTCCAGGAGTCCGCCTGCGGTACATATCCTCTCATAACTGGCTCCCTGGATGACCGGCATTCGATTCAGTATATAAAGCAGCATCTGCATGCAGTCAACCTTGTTTACAAGTTTCTTTTTCCCGATCAGGTGCTCATGCTGGCGAACAATTCGGTATCCCAAAGCATGAAGCGTCATAACATCCGGCTTTTCCTTTGACTCTATCCGTTCCATAATCTCTCTCCCAGCCTTTTTTGTAAATGTAACTGCCAAGATTCTTTTAGGACTGACTCCATTTTTCATCAGCCGGCAGATACGGCCGGTCAGAACCTCTGTTTTCCCGGCTCCCGGACCGGCGCACACCCGCAGCGCCCCGTCACGATGCCGGACTGCTCTTTCCTGTTTCTCAGTATAGCTCAGCGGTTCCCTCACTTTCATTTTATCCGTGGCTTCTCTTTTGAAATGTATCTGTACCGGCGGGCTGCAGATTTCTGTAAAAATGCAGTTCCTGCAGCTCTCCGTATGTACATGGCTCATAATTTCTCCAAGCCTTTCCTCAACGCTCTCCACGCCGGATTTCCAGAGTTCCTCCTCTGTAAAGCGCAGGATATTGTCGCCTTTCTTTTCCTCAAACATTGAAAAGTACCCTGCCCTGTCACTTGCAGATTCCGCCCGAACCATCATAACCTCCACCTGTTTTTCAGGATAACAAATCTTTATTCCACCCATAAGGCAAAGTAATTCGGCAGAGAAAAAAACGTGATTATCTGCCTTTTTCGCATAATAAGAATATGGGCGGGAGAATCTCCGGTATAAGATAATTCCCTGAATTTTTCCATCCGGCTTCTCTATGACTAAATCCGCCTGAATCTGCAGATTATGGATTTCATGTCCGGCATAGGAAGCCTCAAAATTTACCTCCAATGGCTTCAGCGCCTGTGCTTTCCCCGCCGTACGCCCTGACAGCCAGCAGTATAAGCGTCTTATCCGAAACAGGTCATCCCTGACGGCCTGTTTCTTCTGCCAGCTTAATTCAAACCATTGCTCCGCGTATTCTTCCCGAAGGACAGACTCTATCTTTCCGGCCGCATCCTCCCACCCCGCCTTCCCGGCGAGCTGGATGGCGGCTATATCCAGAGCTTTCCGAAAGGATGCCTCTTTCTGAGTCTCGTAATGAAACACGGTCTGTTCCAATTCATATTTCTTTGGACATTTGAGCAGAGTCATTAAATTATCAGCCTTCATGATATAAGCCCAAACTCCAGCTGAATGTCCATGAGCTGGTATACCTTGTCTCTAAAATCCCGAAGCAGTTTTCCTAATACTACACAGGATATCACCCACTGCATACTCAGCATTGAAAATGAAAGGTGATTATATCCATCACATCCCGTATCAAAATAAATATAGTAATTATCTCCCAGGTATCCGTTATCATGTACATTCGTATAAGTCAGAGGATACATCAAGTCATCCAGCACATCCTCTATTGCCTGTTCCTCTTCTGCAAAGTAATTATGAACCATCTCTTTATGTTCTCTGCGAAATTTTTTATATGCGCCAATCGACCTGTTCTGCATAATAATAATCTCTCCATCTTCCATAGAACCATACGACCTTTCTATCTTGGATAAATTTTTCCAGAAAAGTGGTAACCATGAATCCGGGAATCCCCTTGTATGCAAAAGATCCAACAACGCTCTCTTCCTTGCTTTTTTCTCTTCCATCCATATCTCCACAGGAAAAATATCTTCCGAAATCATTATTGAAAATACATCAAACCCAGCAATAAACGCCGCATTTGAAAACAGGTCGCTGCAAAAATACTCATATTCTACATAGAGGTCCAAACACTCTTCCTGAAACACCCACTCCTTTTCTGTTCTTGATAAAATCAAATTGGACAGACTCGAACAGGCCAGACTTGTGTGATATCTCTCATCAAATTTTTCCCAATAACGCCATAAAAGCAAAATACATAACGCTGTATGAATGTCTTCTGTATATGCCATCATATCATACCCTAAAGCTTCTATCCAACCTCCCAAAAAAGAATCCCTGTCAATTCTCATAATCTCCTGAAACGTCATACTAATACTATCTACCTTTCTTCATAAAAATGGAAAAAACTATCAGCTATTTCCAATAGTTTTTCCAGTACATACAGTGCAACAAAGAAATTCCAATTAAGGTTCCTAAATGTAATTCCATGTTCTATATCTTCGCCTATGTAAAACCCAATGATATAATATCTGCCCTTTTTCACATGGCTTTTGACCCACTCTCGTGCAACAGGCTGTTCCACAATACGAAGCGCCCGTCTGATACGCTCATGTTCCCTGGCAAACTGATTATGTATGATATCCTTGTTATCTGCCGCAAACTCCAGATACTTTATGATTTTTTCACTGTACAGATATATTGCGGCCCTCCCATATGGAAAATCAAGGCAATCCAGGACCGGTCCAGGAATTTCCCCAAACAGCCCTGTCTGGATTTTGGTAAATAATTGATTCTGATATTTGCTGATGTAATCAGCCCGTACCGTATCATCCCAGGATAGCAAATCCTCAGAATCTACATCCATGACCGTTTCTGCAACTGACAAATCAATAAATTCCTTTTGAAAGGATGACCAGTTGATAAAAGCTTCCCATAACTCCCCGCCGATTTCTTCCATAACATTTACCAGGCTGCTGCGGCAGGAGTTCTTTGCTGCATAGTCAACTTTGATATTCAGCAGATTAACAGATTGAAAATGCAGTTCTATATCTCCATGGGCCAATTTTTCAAAAAACACACAAAATAGCTTTATTGGAATTAAAATATTACAGTCCTTATCTTCTAACAGCTTCTGTATTTCTTCTTCAACATCAAAATCAAATGGCGTTAAATTACCTGTCATAACTGCGTTAATATTCATCATGGCTTCTCCCTGAAAACCGAATAACCTTTAAATGCATCAAAATAATAAATCCCGCCGTTCCACTCCTGTTCAGACAGAATCTCAACCACACATTTCAAAAGCAGATTTGCTGCCAACAGATTCGTAACCAAATGCTGAGGCTGCCTCATATTCACCCGCTGACAGCTCTCCTCGCTTCTTGGCAGGGAATCGTCCTGCAGGATTTCCGGAAAATAATGTACCCGGTCAGGGGATATCTCGCTTCCTGCAATGCGCACACCTACAACGACTTCTCCAACTGAATATTCATTCGCAGAATCCAGATAGAAACAGGAAATGCTCTTCCGGAAATATGCATGCAGTACTTTTCTGCACGCATGATTATCCACACACCCAATCAGGATCGTTACATAGTCTTCCTTTTCAAATTTCTCCAGTTCATATACATGTTTCAAATATTCCGGATAATAACTGCAGGTTACCTGAAATGCCTCCTGTAAAATCTCCGCCATAACAGCCGCCTTCTTCCGTCCGACATCCTCCGGAAGGAACGGCTGTCTGGAGACATTATGTTCCTCCACCAGATCTCCGTCTATTAACAGTATGCTGCAGCTATTTTTAATGGAGGCTCTATATAAAAATCTGCCAAGTTCTTTGATAAAATTACCTCCGGTTCCTCCGCAGCCAACAATAATAATATTATATCTCATGCCTCTGACCTTCCTTCAAAAATATCCTCTAATGCCACTTCACCGAATATGCCTGCGACACCTACTCGAAGCGCATACCCAGGCGTATGCCTGTCCAGATTTCCAAACACCATATACAGCCGTATGCCTTTCTCGTCTTCATTATCTACGCTCGAAAAAAAGGCTGAATACATTCCGTGGCTATGGATATCCATAACCAGAATATATTTCTGCTCCATCTGCAGATCTCTTTTGAATTTTACGGAACCTCTGGTTACACACTGCTCTGGTTCAAAGAGAATGTAGGAGTCTTTGGAATTATCATAGAAAATCTGCAGAGCATGCTCAAGCGCCGGCGTCTTCTTAAAAATCCTGATTACATCCTCCAATATCCGTCTCGGAATTTTGTGGGCAGACAGCTGAAAGGCTGCCTGATCCTTTTTTGAACTGTTACATCTGAAAACGCCAAATGGCGTGGTTTCCACACGCCATTTGTCCTGATACTCATCTTCTATGATCTCATGCTTCCATCCTGGGTTCAGCGGCCGGATTTCAAGCCCTTTCCTTGAACTGATCAATACCGGCACAACAAAATGCCTCTGATCGTACTGCATATCCGTCCTGTCCTTCGTATATTCGGGATAAACACCTTCGAGTACCTCTCGGATCTCCTCCAGGGTCGCGGAACGTTTCCCCTGAATATCCTCCGGATTAATCGTAAGGGAGAATCCGCTCGCCCTTACTTCCACTGGAATTGCAATCGATTTATCCTTCTCTTCCTGACCCGATTTCATAACTGGAAACAGATGATTCTGCTCCTCAATATAGGCAAATCCACACTCAGAAAACTCCGGATAATGACTGGCAAACTTCTGTTGAAGCTCTGCCTCTGTCACCTCTGAAACGCCGAAATCCTCCTCCCCATATGTTTCCTGTATCCCAAGATATCCAACCGTAACAGGGAAGGTATACTTTTTCCCGCCTGGAGCATTTCTCTCCATAAATGGAATCAGCAGCTTTTGTTTTTCATCATACTGGAATCTGCAGCCGTCATATTCAGGATGTGCTTCTACCCACAATGCCCTTATCTCATCCAATGACATCTTTGTGTCCAGCCATAAAGACTCTGTACCGGCTGTTACTTCCAGTGGGAATTCCAGTTTATCTTCATTCGTAAACTCCTTGTACATAATCTCCGGCCGGATATAGGTTTCTATTCCTTCTTCTTTTTCTTCTACATTCATAACAGAAATTTTGAAGAAGATACCGGCCAGTTCCCTGAACGTGCTGCGGATGTTTTTCTTGAGCGTATCTTCACTCCACGTGCCCGCGGCCTCATCATAAAATACATGACGCAGATGCCCTGCACAAAATGAAACCGGCAGCTTGTAATTTGTTCCCTGCTTCTTTTCCTTCTTTTCTTTTTTTTCTTTCTTTTTAGGCTTTGCAGATGCCTTCTTTTCATCCTTCAGTTCTTCTTCTGTAATTCCAAAAATATCAAATAGATCCATTCCTGTCCTCCTTCTTTATAATACCCTTAATCAGGGTGCCAATATTTCCCCTGTCGCTCATTACAAGCAGCTTTTCCGGGAATTCCTCTTTTTCTTTTAATTTCTCCAGCACATTGCGCAGATTGTCTGTCTTCCATTTCACCGAGCGCTCCGCAGTAAAATAATCATTGTTGCAGGGACTGTCATAAAACAGAGAGCATACCACATCCAATTTCCTTAATTCCGTAATCTCCGGCAGACTGTTGCTCCCCCAGCACACTTGATGTGACTGCACATTTACATTTCCATACGGATAATTATATAAGACAGACTTCTCATTCCACTGTGTACCCGTCAATGCATATACCTCCGTTGAACAAACCCGCCCGTGTATAATATGAAAACAGAACAGAAGTGCAGGAAACGGGATTGTGTACTTTGTCTCCTCAAACTGTAATGGGATTCTCTGCTTTGAAACTGTCAGCAGCATATGTCCGCTTATTGTCATATCGGATTCCCTCCGGATCGTCCCATCATAATAATTCTGAGGCAGCCTGCCAATTCTGTAGAACACATCCACATTCCTGGCATTTTTCATTGCTTCCAGCAGTCTGTCAACATCCACATACTTTGCACTGCGCGTTTTGTCTCCCCGGATTACTTCTACATGTGCGGCATGATAATAATTACCGCCAAATTTTTCATCATCCAATGTTATAACCGTCTTCATACTCAGTACCTCATATTAAATAGCCCTTCTCATTGCTATACTGCATCCTGGCATGGATTCCAGGTTAATCACCGGATAATCTTCCTGCAGTTCATTATTTAAGATAGTCCCCAGATTATTTAGCAGATAAACAATATATTCCAGAGAAGCCTTTTTTAGACATGCTTTATTCCCTGAAACAATTCCCATTACCTGTTTAAAATCATCGTTATCTCTCGGTTCTACTTCCTCCAGTTTATCAATCAGCGCTATCAATTCATTTACTTTTATCATATTCCTTCCTTTCAATGTGCAAATCCACAGTAATTCAGCACATAATCAAACCCAAGCCCATTTTCATACAGCGGGCGCATACAATAGTTGTAAAGCCTATAGTCATCAGACTTCATCCTCTCAAAGCGGTTCGGATGAGGTTCCAGCTGTACCCCCATGCAGCAGTAGACACAGCCGGATCTGTAAACCCCTGTATTTTGGAACACGCCATTGCGGCACTCTATTGTCCCATAGATACTGCAAATGTTGAGATTATTTACGGCAATATACCGTAGGATATCCTGACGGGTCCAAAAACCTAGGGGCTGGGATTTTGGGTGCTTTGCATCATATACATTGCAGCCTGTACGGTTATATTCCCTCTGCCTTCTGTACCCTTCATCCTGTGTGATCCCAATATAGGGAACCCTGCCTGTTTCCTTGTTATATGCATAAATTGGCTGCTTTTTCGTAATGTCACAGCACAGTTCGCTGATATCAAAAGGTGCATTTACAAGGAATTTCCACTTTTCGGCCAGCTTTCCAAAACTTCCTCTTTCGTCTCCGTTCAGAAGATAATTTCGATAACGGGCGCTTAGGTTGCCATGCCGCAGCTTTCTGATTTTTGCTGCCGTCTCTTTACTGATCAGTGGGTATCCATGCACTTCCAGCACTTCCTTGAATGACATTTTTGGCCTCAGAACAGTCACATTATCATATAAGGAAACAAATCTGACGATTTCCGGATACTCAAGCCCGGTATTCACAAATACCAACGGAACATCCCCGACCGTTTTTCTGACAAGATCAACAAGTACCGTCGAATCCATCCCGCCCGAAAAAGATACATAGACGTCACCCTCGTGGAAATCATACCAGTCCTCAATTCGCCTCCTGGAGAGGATAAGCTTCTCTTCAAAAGGAAGATACTTTCTCTGGGCAAACTGCCATTCATTCAGTTTCAGTTCATTGTCCATTATAAACATCTTATCCGCCCTCTCCTATAAAACCATAATCAATCTCTTCTCCTGCCAGGTATAGGATAAAAACTGCGACTTCATATAAAAAAAAGTCCTGAGAAATGCTTTTTTCTTTCATTCCATCAGAACTTTTTCCTGTATTTGCCGCCTGTCTCTTTTTGAATCTGGCCAGCCACCTCCGGGCGGTTTTTACCGCATGATCCTTATTCCCGATAATCCTGCCGTTCTCCAGTCTTGCCTCTTCCAAAGTAACTGTCTCTGCTGTGTCAAATTCATAATTCCCTATATTCAGTTTGTTTTGGAAATATTTTAATGCCTGATACGAAACATGCAGATTTTTTATCACTGCGCTTACCACGTATTCGTTAAATATTTCCCCGTCCTCGATCATTTCCGCATAACGGAATGCGTCTGCGGAATAGGCATAATAGAATCCCAGCGACATATGATAGTTATAATCATCATTTCCCGCTGACATCCCATGAGACCTTAGAAATTCCTGGACATCTGTATCCTCCTTCTTCTTCACTCGATCTGCCATTTCTTTCTCTTTGTTGTACGCATAACAACTTCCTCCTTCTATTAATATTTTTGCATAAAAAAACATCTGGCATAGTACCAGATGCAAAATTCTTCCCACGCTTCCCCCTGATGATAGATAAAAACCTGTTACCAGGGATTTCACGCCTTCTCCTCTTCCTAAGAATCAGAGTATGAAAAGAATCTTTATGCGTTCATTATATTGCATACGAAGCAGAATGTCAAAAACTTTATAATGTTAATCCACACTAATTCCAACCGCCCTTTTCTCTTATTTGACATTTTACAAGCATAAAATACAAAACCTTACTGTTAGGGTGAAATGTATCCGCAGCCTTTCCCTACTTCGGAGGCTCCACCCTTACTTTCACTAACTCATTCGCTGCACGGACAAGGTTGTCCCGGTAAGACAGATTCTTATAACGTTTGATCTGAATCTGTGTGACCCCCATCTGCCTGGCTACCTGCTCCGGGCTTGCTTCATATGCAAACATTGTGACCGCACAAGTATTTCTCAGCGCTTCTGCACTGTAATTCGGTACGCCGGCAAGTTCTGTATATTTCTTCATGAGCCTGCTGATATACATGGTATTCAGCTTATTCCCGCGGCTGTTATAGAACAGATATTCTTGTTCCTGCCTCTGGGCAATATACTGCCCTAAAATCACAAACACATCCTCCGGTATAAAACAGGGGTCCTTCCGGCTTGGCAGTTCCGCATACACACCATTGTCATATGCAACAATATCACACAGCTTCAATCCTACAATCTCTGTCGATGAAAGCCCTACCCTCTGAAGCAGGGCAAAAATACAATATGCCTGGAGGTCATCCTGCGCTTCGGTAAATATCTTATCAATATGTTCTACCGGGATCGTCTTTGCGTATTTATCTATCTTTGCAATCCTTTTTAAATAAGGAAGGAAGTAGTCCCGAAATGATGCCGGGACCTTGTATTTCCCACGCTCATCACAGATATATTCAGCCAGGGAATGCAATTCCCGGATTTTCTTTGCCATTGTGCTTGGCTGCATCTTTCCTGTCTCCAGTTTCTTCTGCAGATATTCAAAATAGGCTTCTGCTTTTTCATAGTCCAGCTGTAAAAAATCACTCTCGCAGAACCGCATAAATTCGGCCACATCTACTTCATATGACGCAATACTGACTTCATTACGGAAATGTGCAGTAAAATCTGGCCAGATTACTTGCAGAAACTGGTCGGAAGCGTGTATGTTGTTCATTTGGCCTGCCCTCCCTTGTTGACTGATCCGCGGAAGCGGATTCACAATATGTTATAAGTATATATTCATACTATAACATATATTATATGTCAAATTCAAGTGATACTATAAATTTGATTACTCCGCACTATCTTCTACTTTAGCATTCCCTACCACAGATTCCTTAAAATCTTTTCATAATCAACACGCAGCGAATTTACCTGTCTACTTGGCAAGGAGCAATATCAAATCAATATACCATTTTTCGGAACTCTAAAAACTCCGTAATTGATAAACAGACTCTAGGTCTAACAAAATAGCGCATAGCCCGCTGGATTTCCACAAAAACTATACGCTAAATACACATAACTATATTTTTATACCCGGGGTCTTAAGCCAAACTACAGATTCCCCTTCAGTCCTATTTCCGCAGCCTTCTCCTTCATGCCTTCTATAGTTTCCCGAATCACTTCATCCAGTTCCATCCCCAGCATCTCACAGCCACTGCGGACAACATCTCGATTGACGCCGAACGCAAAAGACTTATCCTTAAATTTCTTCTTTACAGACTTTACTTCCAGATCCAATACACTTTTGGATGGGCGCATCAGACATACCGCATTAATCAGACCCGTCAGTTCATCCACTGTAAACAATACTTTCTCCATCCGGCTTTCCGGTTTCGTATCCGTACAAAGTCCATAGCCATGACATTTCATAGCACGGATATAGGCTTCATCAATTCCCCGCGCCTGCATGATTTCTTCTGCCTTTTTGCAATGTTCCTCTGGATATTTCTCATAATCCAAATCATGCAGCAACCCGGCCACACCCCATACGTCCTCATCTTCGCCATTTAAACGTGCAAAATGCCTCATCACTGCTTCCACAGCCAATGCATGCCTTTGGAGCGCCAATGTCTTTGTATATCCCGTCAGCAGCCCCCACGCTTCTTCCCTTGGTAACTTTCTTTCCATTGTAAAACCTCCTAGTATAATAATGTAATGTTTCCCACCGCTGGTTCAGCGGCAAATTAAAAAATTGTATAAATGGCCGCGGTACCCATCATACGGCGGCATGACATTCCCGTAAGGAAATGCTAACGAAAACAAACCTGTACCAAAAACATGTACAAAACCGTTCCTCCCCCGATGCTGAGCAACGTGTTCTTTCGCCATTTATGAAGCACAACAATAGAGGAAACTGCAATCATCTCCGGTATCACAAAATACTTTCCGGCAAAAGCATCCTTTAGGCAGTAAACCACCAAAAGCCCAATCACCGCATATGGAAGTACCGTTCCCAAATAAGATATGTATGCCGGCGGCTTCTTCCCTTCCGGAAATATAATAAACGGAAGAAACCTTGTAAGCATAGTGCCAGCCACCACTACAATTATTGTAACAATCTCCTGTACGGCTGTCATAATACCGCCCCCTTATCTTTTCTCTTCTTATCAGCAGAAAAACACAGTATAATCAAAGCCATCGCCGGCAAAATAAAATTCCCGCTCCCAAATATCAGCAGACAAAGCAGAGAACATCCAAGACCTGTCAAAGCCGGCCGGTGGTCTTTTGCCTCCTCCCACTGATTTATAAACATCACTACAAATAAAGCTGTCATGACAAACTCAATCCCCGTTGTATCAAAATGAATGACATATCCCAAAAGAGCCCCAAGCGTCGCTCCAGAGACCCAGTAAATCTGGTTCAACAGTGTTACAAAAAGCATAAACCAGCCTTTATCAACATCCGCAGGAGGCGTTACCGTACAATTGACAGTAAAAGATTCATCACACATGCCAAAAATCAGATATGGTTTCTTCCATCCCGTATTTTTATATTTTTCCAACATTGATATCCCATAAAACAGATGTCTGGCATTCACCATCAATGCCAGAAAAAAAGCATGCAGCGGATGAAAAGCAGACAGCAAGAGTTCTGCTGTGATAAATTCCATAGAACCAGCAAATATAAACATGCTCATAAGCATTGGATAAACAAATGAGAAGCCTTTACTCCTCATCAAAAACCCATAGGACATCCCAAGAAATAAAAAACCCACACAAATCGGCAGTGTATAAGGCAATGCCGCCTTAAATGCTTTTGTTTTCATCAAATTTTTCTCCCTTTTGTTGACTTCCTTTTCGATATTTTTTATAATGTGGAATATCATACTGTACATTCGTCTGATATTTTGAACGATTTTGTTTTTTATATTTTACAACTGTTCGATATATCTGTCAAGCAGAAAGGAAATTTTATGGAACTGGGAAAAGTTATAGCAATTAATCTGAGAAATTTAAGAACAGAACGGAACCTGACACTGGGACAGCTATCAAAAATATCAGGTATCAGCAAAGCGATGCTGTCAGATATAGAAAAAGGCGGCAGCAATCCTACCATCAACACCATCTGGAAGATTGCCAATGGATTGAATGTGCCATACACCCGACTAATGGACGGTATCGAAAAAGAGGCGACTGTTATACGCAGGTCAGAAACTACTGCACAGAAAGGGGAAGCCGAGCATTACCGGGTATACTGCTATTTCAAAAGTACTCCCGTCCGGAATTTTGAACTTTTTTATGTAGAATTAGACGCCCAATCCTCCAATGCCTCTATTGGACATTCCAAAAAAGCCCAAGAATATGTTTATGTGATTCGCGGGGCGCTGATTCTTCATACGGAAACAGGGGATTATACACTGGAAGAAGGAGATTCTCTTGTATTCGACTCCTCCATCGGTCATACTTACATCAATCAGAAAAATATAATGGCGGCTTTCATGGTAATCAACTACTACCCTAATTAACATCTTCATCTGCCTTCCAATACAGACTCACTATAATCCACGTTCACTATTGTCTGCCAATATTTTGTCAAATTAAAAAAAAGCCACTATAGGATACCTATTCCTATAATGGCTTATCATCTATTCTGAATCTTCCTTTGAAAGCATTTCAAGGATTTCCTCAATACTTCTTCCTGACTCAGCTACTGCCTTGTACAATCTTTCTTTTTGAGCCTCTTCAATTTGGCTGTTTAATTCCTTCTTCTTTTCTTTCAATACTTTCATATGTTCTTTACATTCTGCGATATCCTTTTCCACAGCTTCCAGCTGCTCTTCCAATGTAAGATTATTTTGTTTTTTACGTCTTCCAGCCATTGCTCGTCCTCCAATCAAAAATATTATCTACATCCTACCACCGATCCGGTGAAATTACTATACTTTTCTTTCCATTTTTCTTTAATATTTCAAATCCACGATGGAGCAATATTGTCCGTTCAAGCCACTTAATCTTCTTTCAATAAGTCAGTACTTAAATCATCTTCACTCAGGCGTGAAAAAACCCCAACGTAAAATCTCGGATTTTGCAATAGACATCCCGGCATAGGATTCTATTTCTTCCGGGGTGATGTCCTCATCCAGCTGTGCAAACTGCTTGACATATCCGGCAAGCTGCTCATCGCTTAACGAGCAGATCTCGTCCCCGGTATCTCCGGCAACAAAAAAGGGCCGCATACCACATCCCATCGATACGCCGGTTGCCCTCCATGCCGTTCAGCTTGTTTTCTTCATTGATTACCAGAAGCGTCCCATCGCCATTGCCGATATTCAATCCGCCCCTACACAGCCCTCTGTTCCCCTTCCAGCGTGTTTGGGATCTCCGATTAATAAGGTTTCCGGTGCGGCTCCACCACCAGAATGCGGATAAGGTTATCTGCTTTCTGTGTCTGTTCTGGATGGAATGGAACCTTCTTAAATCCAATGCTATCACAGAAGTAAAAGCCGGCTGATTCCCCATTTTTCACTTCCTCGATATCAGATACGGATAAGGAGTGTCGTGTAGAATAATCGTGTTCCTTGTCATACTCATAGAAAAACCAGACGCCTTTTTTCGTATGCCCGACATCTGCATCGGAATTTTCAAAGTAGCTGCTATACTGATCAATGGTCTGCCTTATTTTTTGATCTTCTGTCAATAGTATTACCTTCCTGTGTTTACTTGCAGCGCCGCAGTACAAACTATACCTGCAGTCTCTCCAGAAGTCCATTCACAGAATGCAACAAAAAAATTTCCTTTAATTTGTGTATATCCAACAATAAAGCTCTGCTCTATGTTTTACTTATGCCATTGTCTATGCATTCCTCATATCCTTCTTCCCAACAGAAATAAAAAGAGTCCATACTCAATACTTTATTTTTACTAGCCAATTCTAAACAATCCCAAGTTTTTTCATCTCTCCCCAAGTAATTATCTGTTCATATGGAACTGCACTGACTGTAAATTCCTTTCCTTGAAAATCTTGTAATATTTTATAACATTTAATTTTTTTCTCTTTGCATATTGAGTATAATTCTAACTCTTTTTCCTTATCCATCTTAACACCCATAAATAATGCTTTTGGTCTAAGCTGTGTAAGCATACGATACGGTTTATACTGCTCATTATAGGCACGTGAGAAAAGACGCCATTCCTTTTCGTATTCCCAATCTTTAGACTTTGTCAGCAGACATTTTGATATAATTAATGTATCCTCATGATATAACTCCATTGGTATCTGAGATACTTTACATAGATAATCCTGCAATACTGTCGATAAATATGTTGTTGCATCAAAACGTATATCATTATAGATTACTGGTGCGATTGAAAAATTCAGCATAAAATTATTACACCCTCTTCTATCATTACAATCACAACTACATTTTTTAAGCACTTCTTGAAAATTATATTCTAGACAAAATCCTCTGTGACTATCCGCATAATGCCCCCACATGAGAGTTGAATCATTTTGTTCTGAAAAACATGCAATTTGCCTCTGTGCTTCTGCACTCTGAATATCTATATAAAACTTCTCAATAATCTTATTAAAATCCTTTGAAACAAATTCCTTTATTTTCTCTTTAAAGTCTACAATTTTTTCTCTTATGATATCCTCTGCAAGACCATCTGGAATGCTTTGAACCATCTGTTCCAACACATCTGGTGAACAAATTTCTCTTAATTGCTCAGGAACTTTTCCTGCTTTTACATCTTTCAACTTTATTAAGACTTCCTGTGGACTCAATATACTATTGATATTATTATTTATTAATCCCATGTCATAAAATGGCACACACTCATATGGATCATTAAATTGTAATATACTACTTCCCCAGACTTCATCTTTCTTTAATGCATTTACTGAATTTTCATTACAACTTCTAAAACGATATAATGTTGAAGGAGTATTTTCCAGAATCCAGTTACATATTCGGCTTAATTTTTCAAATGCAATTTGGTCTTCACTTGTACTGTTTATTATAGTTCCATATAATAATTTTGCAAATTCTTCCCTATTAACCATTTCAAATATATTCTCTCCTTATCCTCATTTACCTGTTCTTCTGCATTTCTTAATCCAATATGCTATTTAAAACTTCTGCAAAATTTGCCTTTATCCTCTTTTTTACGATATCAATTTCTTGATTATATCTATTTGCCAAATACAGATATATTTTCTCATTAAAATTCAGTGTATACTTGCTTTTCATCCCTTTAGTAAAAGGAGCATCACTTTCAATTAAAATTCTATCAACTGGTAACTTATTAACAATATTTCTCCCTCTTTCACTTTCAAGCATTTGATGGTTTACTGATAAATAATATCCCCTAGAAAGAGCTGTTTCTAAATCCATAATTCTTCCCGAATACCAATGCAGAATCACTTTACCATTAAAACCATCCAATATAGAGATAACCTCTTTACTTGCTGCTCTGCTATGAACACTCAATATCTTTTCCTTATTCGTACACCATGAAAGAATATTTTGAAATACTGCAATTTGGCTATTCTTTTCTATGTCAGAAGCGCCAGCAAAATCTAAACCAACTTCACCAATAAATCTCGTTTTATCGACTAATTGATGAAATAGAACTTGCTGGTACTTATATTCTGCAACCAATTCCGGGTGAAACCCCAAAGCAATTTTCACAAATTTTTTATCTGCATATTTTTTATCATATCTTTGAAATAGTTCCGGTAAATTTGTTACTGCAATTGTATATGATTTTTTCGATTCTATATATTCCAATACCTTATCTCTATTCTCATACAAATCAAAATGCATATGGGCATCCATACTAAATTCAAACATTTACACTCTCCAAATACTGTTTTAATTCCTTCATTCCTCTTACATATAAATCAGCATATTCTTCCACCTTTTCACTTATTTGTCCAGAACTTTGTATTTTAAGAAATGCTGTGCTTTCATCAAAATTTGCAAGCGCATACCGATAGGTTCTCATAGCCTGTCTTGCCACTTGAAGAAAACTATAGCTATTATCATAGTATTTACTTGTGTCTTTCAAATCTCCTCTTAATATCGCTGCCCTTCTAATTGTACAAGGCAAACAATATCCACAATGCATTGTATATTTCATTCCTATGTTCCTTCCATTGTCCGGATGAGAACAGGACATTGTATGTTCTAAAATTGTCTGCAAGAGATCTCGGTTCTTACATTCTAAAATCATCTCACCTTTTGTCTTAAATTGAAAGGGGTTGATAATCCTTATGTCCAATCCTAAATCCAAAATCAATTTCTGCAACATTTTCATATAAAACGGATGAGTTGTTCTTGTACTGCTGCTGCCTAATCTTGTATGTGCCAATGGAATATTAAGTGAAATCAGTCCATTTTCCGGTATAATTAGTTCAATACTTTTATTCATAGCACTGGCATAAGCTATCGCATGAGCAAAAAACATAAACGAACGCGATCTTGTAGTATCTTCCTTCCCGTCCATTACCGAGGCATGGTTTTGTATAAACAGTTCTTCTTTAACACCATAGAAATGGATAAATTTTTCTTTTAATGTGTCCTGATATTCTTTTGTCCCTTTGCCTCCACCATAATGACTTACAAAAAGAATTTTTTCCCTATTCTCCTGCAAACTCAATAAATTTAGTGCCCCTATACATGAATCTAACCCTCCAGAGAACATGCAGATTTTTGAAATATCATTATTATGATTCTTTACTCTCTCCCATCTTTTTCTTGCCTTAATTTCTTTCTCTACATAACTTCTAGACCGAAATTCAATTATCCAATGATCACCTGTCAAAAAATCCAACATATCCTCTACAGAACTTTTTAATCCATTCCATTTTTCATATGCTAAGACAGGTACATGAAGCTCTATATCTCTACTCCACGCATCTTTTCCATTCTCACGTAACATTAAACGGTCTGCCCCAAAAACAAACAATGATAAATATAACAAATCTAAAGCTTCATCCTGATAAAAAACAGGAAAAACATTTTTTGTATCCCAAAATCTATACCAAAACTCTTTGCTATTGTTTATGTTAATATATCTACAATCGGATACAGTATATGTATCATCCTCTGACAGCTTACAAACTACTTTCATTTCATATCCTCCAATGCGGAATAACATTTTTTATATAATTCCTCTACCCCAGCACTTATTGTCTTATTTCCAAATATCTTTTCTCTTATTCCTGAGGAATGGAATGCTACGTCTACAACATTTGAAACATACGATTTCATTTCATCTTCAATCTGTAATGTCCTTTCGATATCGTCAGAATTCTTCTCCAGGCAATACTCCAAATCATTTAATATGCGCCCCCATATATAACATTCCACATATGCCCCCACTACTTCATCCATCAAATTATTATCAATTTTGTCTAAAGCCTTTATATCCAGGCCATTACTTTCAATAAATTGATATATCTTAGACATTGCATTTATTGCTGCTTCTCTTGCAACGGCATCTTCTTTCGAATTAGATGGAGCAGATACATAATTAACCAAATCAGAACATATCTCTTTTGCACCCTTACCCTGATATTCTATTCCTAGGTTTTCAAATGTCTTTTCATATCCATCACGTTGTATACCAGCAAACAACCTACTGATATTGGCAGTTGCTCGTATTCCAGAACTAGAACTTTTTAATAGTTCTCCGGCTCCTCCTGATGATTTCACATAATTACTTACTGTTTTTCTGATACTTCCTCCATTTCCATTGATGTATTTTGAAAATTCTGTTTTTGTGGCTTGCCAACTAACAATAGGTTTTACATAATCATTTGGCAACAATTCCTTCTTATCCTTATTTCCCCTATGACTGCTTGAGGTTCCCATGTACAGCCCCTCCTCTAATCTAGTATTTTTTGTAGTTCATTAGAAATATCACTATTTTCCTCTGCCCATTTACGCATAATCTCTTTGCATCGAGATTTATCCTTACATTCTGTATAAAAGGACTCCACAAACGGCAATAAAGATATTGTCAATTTGTTCCCCCGGATATCATCAAAATATGCCAACGTAGTAATTTGAAGTTGCTCATTCAGTACACCCCAATTCACAAAAAACTTAAATTTATCACTTAAATATTTTTCATCTGATAGCAAATCATTATATAGCCCCTCTAATATTTGCGTTTGATCCATCATGCTTAATTTATCAACATTCTTTTTTGCCTCCCTAAATATACTATCTGAATGTTTGACTAATCCATCAAAAATTTTCTTTGCCTGCTCTGACATTTTTTGTATATCAACAAGTGTTTTATCATTCACAGATGAACGCATAAAATAAAAATACTCCATCAGATTCTTATCTCCTATAGGTGGCTTGATTTTAATCCACTGTCTCACCCATAAGTCGTCTTTCCATGGAATAAGAGCTTTTAGAGCCGATTCATCTTCTGATTCAAGAGCTCTCAGTTCTGTTTCCAGTAAGTTCTTCCCTAATAACTCAACCATTTTTCGGAATAGAGATGGATTAAAATACTCTACCTCCATTATCTTTGCCAATATCTGACTATTCAAGGTTATTCTTTTAAATCTCGCCATTTTCTGTCTCATATCCATTGTATTTAAAAATCTTTTACATTGCCTTGGATTGCCATTTAATCCACTTGACAAGATTCCTGATAATTGCTTTGACAATATAAGACTCTCATTTAATTTTGTTGCGATTCTGTCATCATATTCCTTTAAAACTGTCATATCTATTGAAAATTCCAATGGACTTTCCGCCCTTTTTTCTTGCAAATATGATAACAAACCATTAAACTTCTGTTCTTCTAATTCATTTTCTGCTAAAAGACACAATATATAAAATTCTGTTTCATCTTTATTCATACTTGGTATTCGAATCGGATATTGGATAATTTTTTCCTGATATTCTTTTCCAATATCCATATTAATGCCCTCTATGTCTTTAAATTTATTTTTGATTGCATAGGACACATGTCTTTCATCAGCGCCAATTACAAAAGCTACTTTTCCATTAAATAAAAACAGCCTCATTGCTTCTAATGTATCTAAAATAGTATTTGGACTGCATCGATCCAATTCATCCACATAAATAACAAGTTTCTCAATTCCTGCCGCTTCTATCAACTTTGCAAATTTCTCTCTGAACTCTTTTATATCTTCCCGCAGTTCCTTATAATCTAACTTCTCCTTTATATCTTTAATTACTGCTTCTTCATCTAATTCCCCTAAAACTTTTTTTGATTTTTTTATTACAGACTTCATTGTCAAATTAGCAATTGAACCGATTCCACCTGTTAGTGCCAAATCAATTCCAAATTTTATTCCTCCTTTAATTAGTTTAAATTTATCAACACTTTGATAGAGTGCCCGTATTATCTCAAGCGCTGTTCCTTCCAATTTTCGGTTTTCTTTTATTCCATCTAATATTGATGATAAAATTGCCGTCTTTGCATCGTCATAGCTCTCATACAACCAGCCATTAAATAATAAACAGACTGTATCATCTTTTTGCTCTTTAAGCTTTTTCATACACATATGCATCAAACTCGATTTGCCACTTCCCCAGTCACCATACAAACCTATACAAGATGGAAGCAACTTTTCATCATTTATGGTATCAATCATAATATCAACAATATACCCATAATCTAAATAATCAATTTCTGTTTCACTATCTCTCCACATAAATTCCTCCATGATTCTGCCTATAGTAAATATTTATTGGCTAAATTTACCTTTTTCTTTATTTCCTCCACTAACTGGTAAACCGTCGTACATGGACACATCTTAGATGGTATCGTTTTTCCTTCTCGAACACACTGCCCATACTTCTGCCTTGCTATTTGTAGAGCTTTTTCTTCATCTCCTGTCCGGGAAATCTTTTCTTACAATCCCGCATCTGATTTTGAATATTTTTGTCCTGTTTTTCTTTGAAAAATCTTTTCAAACTCATCACAGCATACCCAAGATTCCATAATAGCTGGCATTGCTCCATAATAGGAGTACATCCATATTTCAAAACATGGATTTGACCAGCCCACATTTATGCCCAATGCCTCCGCTTCCTTTATGATTTCATCAAAATCTTTTACCTCATCCCTGTCAAACACAATCCAAGGCATACGATATTGCGCATCATATGCTGTCATTTCCAGACATTTATCAATCATTACCCTTGTCTTAGTTTCCACTACCTTGATTACTAATTTATTCTGTATGTCTTTCGGAAGCTCTTTATGCAGTCCCTGAAAATAGCATCTTTCTGTTGCCTCTGTATCTGTAACCACCAAATAATAACCCAATTCCGGAATCTTTAATGGCTGTCGCTGTTCTCTGGTCTTTCGGTTACCAGTCCTGTCTTTTCTTGCCATATTATGATCATCCCTCCTTAAAGATATCAATACTCTTTAATGTTGGAATCGCACCATACTTTCCAATCAGATAATTTTTTTCGTAGCTTTCATCTTTTCGAATCCTGGCACCAGATTCATCTACAAAGTCCGCCAGAGAATACAATTTAGAAATCCCCTGTCCATCTTTTTCCGTAAACCACACCTCATCCCTCCGAAGAAGCTGATTAGACAGCTGCCATGTATCATGTGTTGTAAAAATCAACTGTGCATGATTCGTATTGATTTCTGGATTCAGGAAAGTAAGCAAAAAGTTCCGAACCAGTAACGGATGCAGACGAGCATTTAATTCATCAATGAAAAATACGCTTCCCTTTTCCAAAACATCCTGTAATTCTGGATACAATGCAAACATTTTCAATGTCCCCGCCGATTCCATGCCCAAAGGAATAGCTGCAAATTCATCAGAATCTATTTTTTTGTGCAATGCACTGATTTTATATGTTTCTTCTTTCGTTTCAGTGTCATGCGGAACCCTTTCTATCTCAAAATCTTTAATGTGCTCATCAAAAGAGGCAAAATACTCTATCACTTTCTTTTGCACACTATCATCGTCTACAAAGCCTTTCGGCAAACGACGTGACAAAAAGAAATTGGTAAATGGATCCCCAAAATCTGCGAACTCATTTGCCAGAAACCAGTCCCGAATGTCTTTACACTTATTCACTTTCAATTTTGCTCCAAGAGAAACAATTAAAACCTGCTTCTCCAATGCCACCTGAATATTCTCCCTACTGCTCTTTGGAAGACCTGACAAGTCCAGTGTATTTTCTTCAATAGAACGATAAAAAACAGACTTAAACTTACGCGCTGTCTTAGCCTTCGAATTCAGCCATTCCTCTGTAACTCCATGTCTGTCAACACAAAAGCCATAATTATATGTTTTTTCTGTCTTATCCCCTGAAATTGTAAAATATATTTCAAAACTAGACTCAGCATTACCTGAAATACTATCAAACAAAAATGGAGTTGGCCGATATTCCTCAAATTTTTCTTCTTCATCCCCATATTTGAAAGATTCAATCACATAATCTGCCATATATTCAAACGCATTATATATATTAGACTTTCCACTGGCATTTGCACCATATATAGCCGCCATAGGCAAAATTTTTTCATTTCCTTCCGAAACCACCCTGTCAGAAAATTCTGTCATCTTTGCCGCAGATAAATCCAAAATTGCTTCATCTCGAAATGATTTAAAATTTTTAAAATTAAATTGTATAAGCATGCTTGCACCTCACATTTTTCTTTACTAACTATTGTATCACATTTTATCACTTTTTCAACATGTAAATTCGATTTATTCTCACTTATATGTATTTTATTATCGCATTTTAACATAATTATCTTTGTCTATCCATAAATTTACAATAAAAAAAGATGGGTCCAGCTACTTCCTGCCAGATACATCTATTGCTATCCTCACTTTATGTTATTTATCTGCTAACGCTATACACACTTTTTACAGCTATCTATGTATACTGTTCCTTTTCCTGCCCTTATGGGAACACGATACACATAATACACACTCAAAACGGGGCTACAGTTTAGGGTAGCCCAAATAAATTTCATCATAGCTATCCAGACTTTCCGGCACGGATACCAGCTCTGGCCTCGCCTTTGCCCTCAAGTCATTTTTTGCCTGCTCAATACAAGTATTGTAATCGGCGGCATACGGAACCTTTTGCTCAATCTTGAACAGATCGGCTCCAACTGCGGCGGCGATCATTTTTGCCACCTTTTCCGAAGCCAGTACCATGGAAATCAGTTACAATGTAACCGGCCCCCGCCGAAAAGAGCTGGCAACTGCAGTAAGCGACTTCATCGGAACGGCTCCGGCAGCGGGGTTTTTGGTGCCTACAATTTTTCCAAGGCAATTCCGTATATAAAAATATCCGCTAAAATGTTCTCACGGCATAATGTCGGAATTATACTTTTTAGCGGATATTGTTTTTTGCCCCCAACTGTGCCTCCGATATCCAAGGCCTTACCGGCTTTTTACTCCCTGCTTATTGTATCCACCACCGTCATTTTCTTGATCTGCTTCGCCGGCCCCATAACCGCCAGACATACGGAGCCAAGCATAATGAACACAATCACCAAAAGCTCCCATCCCGGAACGCTCCATTCATCTCCCCATCTGGAAGTCACAAGGTTTTGGAACAGAACCTTATTAAGAGGCAGCCCAATCACACATCCTAAAAGAACACCAAAGACCGTATAGGTCATTGTCTCACCCAATACCATCCTGTTTAACTGCCGCACAGTCATTCCAATCGCCCGCATCGCGCCATACTCCCTCATCCGCGCCGACACGCTCATGGCAATGTTATTGATGATATTAAAGAAACCAATCAGAGCAATCACTGCCAAAAAACCATAGAGAAATACGGACATCGAATAGCTCGCCCCTTTCGTTTCTTTGTTTCCGATCCGTTTGTCAGAAAATGCAACACTACTGCTACATTCCTGTTCCATTACCTTGCGGATCTCCTGCACCTGTGAATCCGTTGCATCCCGATTAAGCTGTACATCAAGAACCGCATACCCGTCTTCTCCTGTCAGTTTCCGGAACAATTCTTCCGAACAGACTGCCATCCCTGTCATACTGTCTGTATTACCGTCCACTCCATAACTGTACGGAACATCTCCAAGGGTACCGACGATGGAAGCTTCCTGCTCCCTGCCGCCTGCCGATACCGTGACATTGCTGCCTGCTGCAAATGTATTCCCTTCCCGATGTACGGAAAGCATGCCTTTTCCATCTATCGCATCCTGAAGATTTCCCTCAATCAGAGAATCCTTTGCCCACTGAAATTGCTGGTCATCATAAGAAATCACGATAAGCGTGCTCCCTTCTCCTGGAACCGTAAACTCTGCATAACCCCTGCCAAATGCACGCTTCACGCCCGGATACTTTCTGATTACTTCATCAAGCCCTGACGGAATCTGATTAGTATAATCTTCCTTATAAATATAAAGATCGGGGGCAGACGCACGAAGCGGCGTAAGCGCATGATGCATAAAATCAATAGCTGTGCCAAATGCAAGGAACAGGATAATACTGAATGCAAAAGAACCTGTTACCAAAAGGAAATTCTTCTTACTTCCAGAAGCATGATGAACCCCCAACGCCATATCCACTTTAAAAATCCGTGTATTTGCCGTCCTTTTCACTGCCTGCACGGTTCCTGCATTTCCGGAAACTGCTGTTAACGGAGACACTTTCGCAGCACGCTTAGCCGGAGACCTTGCAGCCAGAAGTACAGTAACGAATCCCACGATCATTCCGGCTGCGACCGCTATATAACTGACTCCGAACACCGGCAATCCTTCAAAAAGCCCCGGGCTTAGACAACGCAGCATTCCACAAAGAACCCATACCATACAAATCCCCGCAATAATGCCCGCTGGAATGGCCGTCCTGCACCAGCCAAGCGCTTCTCTTCGCACAAATCGGATCACTTGCTTTCCGGTTGCTCCAAGGCATCTCATCATACCAAAGAATTCTGTCCGCCGTGCGATATTACTGTTCATACTTGCTGTAATCATAAAGATTCCTGCAACCACGACTAACGCCGCCAAAACTGCCGCCACAAAATATAGCTGCAGGATGTAGGTATCCTGGCTCTGAAACATTAGCATAAGAACCTTTACATTCTGACGCACCTGCCCCTCTTCCAGGCCAAACTGCGCGCTGATCTCACGGATTGCTTTCTGGATATTACAAAACTTCCGAAACTCTACATAATAAAGCACTTCCTGTGCCGATTTTGTTTCTTCCGGCCGCAATGCAGAAAATCCGTCCGTATTCAGATACATGCCAAACGCGTCATGCTCTGCCTCTAATGCCGTATCTTTCGTAATCCCGGTAATATGATACTGCTTCATCTCCCCCTGAGGAGTTGCCATGCTGACAGTATCTCCCACCTGCACGCCCAGCCGAGTCTTTGCACTCTCATTCAGAACTGCCTCTTCGGTATTTTCCGGAAATGCTCCCTCTGTAAGCTCCGCTGCCGGAAACATTTCCAAAAGCTCTTTGTCAAACCCACAGACTGCCGTTTCAATTCCCTCAATCCGATAACCGTCTCGCAGATGATAATTCAGCACCCCATACCGCGCGATATGTTCCACCTCCGGCCGTGCTTTCAAAAGCGCTCCCTGTTCTTCATCCACCAAAAAACCTGCATGCCAGCTTCCATCGCTCTTAACCGCCTGTATCATCTGGGAACGAATCTCCATATCCGCCATCCCAAAGATCACCGTAACCAGAAACACTGCCAGCACGATGCAGAGCCTGGTCATCCGGTTCTGTTTCTTATGCTGTTTCGCCGATATTTGTATCAAATCCAGATAATGCTTCAATCCGACACACCTCCCAGCTCACTAAGCTCTCCGTCCGTAACCTGGAACACCCGGTCTGCCTGGGACGTCAGGTTCATATTATGGGTAATCATTAAAACAGTCTGCTGATAATGCCGTGACGCCTTGCACAAAAGATCCATTACATCCTGGCTGCTCTGGGAATCCAGATTCCCGGTCGGCTCGTCCGCCAGGACCAGCGCCGGCCTCGTAATCAAAGCACGCCCTATGGCCACCCGCTGCTGCTGTCCGCCAGAAAGCTGTCCCGGCAAATGCTTCCGTCTGTTCGTAAGCCCCAGTACCTCTAAAATCTCATCCACCCGTTCCTGATTCGGTTTCTTGTAATCTAACAGAAGCGGGAAGATAATGTTCTGCTCTACATCAAGCTCTGGAATCAGATGAAAGGACTGAAAAATAAACCCGATATTCTGTCTGCGGAAGACTGTCCGTTCATTTTCCCCCATCGCAAATATGTTTCTTCCATTTAAAAATACGTTCCCAGAGTTTGCCTCATCCAGCCCGCCAATACAGTTCAGAAGCGTGCTTTTCCCAGAACCGGATGCTCCGACGACCGCTCCGAATTCTCCTCTCTGCATGGATAAAGAAACATTCTTTAACGCATCTACACGGGCCTCCCCGCTTCCATAAACCTTACACAGATTTTCTACTTTTAATATTTCCATACAATCCCCTGCCTTTCTCAACTATTCTTTTTTGGATGGACAAAAAAAGAATAGCATTTTAACCTTACATTCCGGTGAATGGAAGCTTACAGATTCGTAAGAAAGGTCAGCCAGAAGACGCTCCCCTCTCCCGGCCTGCTCTCCACAGACAGATTTCCCCCCTGACCTTCCACAATTGATTTCGCCAGGGAAAGCCCAAGCCCTGTCCCCTGCCGGTCACTGGAAGACCGGCTTCGATAAAACTGTTTAAAAATATGATGGATGTCTTCCTGCGCAATGCCTGACCCGTTATCTTCTACTGTCATGCGAAAAACTGCAGGGGTTCTTTTCCACGATACACGGATAACATCTCCCGTTTCCGTATGATCAAGCGCATTTTTTATAAGATTCCCAACCGCCTCTTTCGTCCACTCCTGATCGCATAGCAGTCTCTCCTCTGGCCTGCCGTCTATCAAAATCTCTTTTCCCTCCTGCTTCGCGCGTTCCAGCAGATCGTCCACTGCCTGCCCTGCAACTTCTGCAGCAAAACACTCCCGTTTTTCAAAAACTATATTCCCAGTATCCAGACGCGCCATTTTTAAAAGAGACTGTATTAACTGCTCCATCCGTTCCAGAGATTTCATGGATTTCTGAGAAAAAATCTTCACCGTTTCTTCATTCTCGGGCTCATCCTTTATGATCTCCATATACATATTTAGAGCTGCAAGAGGCGTTTTCAGCTGATGTGAAATATTCGATATCATATCTCTTAAAAACATCTTCGCTTTATGTTCCATCTCACTCTTTGCCTGCAGCGACATAGCAAGCTGTTCAATACTGCCAAACAACTGGAAAATTGCCCCTGTTTCTCCTGCGGGCAGATGGTTTTCAAACCGGTTCTGGTCATACTCTGCAATCACCGTTTCAATACTTTCATACATCTGCTCTCTTCTTCGCAAAAACAATCCCGTACCGCCCAACACCATAATCGCAAACACCAGACCTACAAAAAGCAGCGCTGCAATCTTCCAAACGGACGTTTGCTCTGCAAACAGCAGTAAATAACTCTGCGTATGTTCTGTATGTCCGATGGTTTCCAACAGTTGTTTCCCTTCTTCCGTTACCTCCACATGATTCCATGCAGAAGCCACCAGCGCAGGTGAAACTTCCTGTTCCAACAGATAAGAAGCTGCCGCAAGCTCGCGTTTTATAAGAATTCTTCTGATATCCTGTGCCTGAAAAATGCCGCAGATTCCCAAAACGCAGATCTGCAGCAAACAAATCACTACAAGAAACAGATAAAACCTTCGTGTCTGCTTTTCATATAGAAATTTCACACTTCTCACTCCTCCCACTGGTATCCAAATCCCCGGACTGTTTTCAGATGCTCCGGCCGAGACGGGTTCTTCTCCAGTTTTTCACGCAGGCGGCGTATATATACGGACAGTGTGTTATCATCCACAAAGTTCCCTGCGCCGTCCCACAGTTTGTCCAGAATCATCCCACGGGTAAGAACACGCCCGCTGTTTTGCAGCAGCAGACAGAGAAGCCTGTATTCTGCCCCTGTAAACTCTGCCAATTTATCTCCTAAGAATACTTTCCCTTCTGCAAGATTTATCGTCAGATCACCCGAACGCAGGATATTTCCTTCCTCATTCTTCCTATTACTGCGCCGCAGTAGTGCGCGGATACGGGAACACAATTCTCCAAGCCTGAACGGTTTTGTAATATAATCATCACCTCCGCAGTCAAGACCGCGGATTACGCTTGTTTCCTCATCGGATGCCGTCAGGAAAATGATAGGAACCTGGTTTCCGGATTCCCTGAGCTTCTCACACAAGGTAAATCCATTCCCATCCGGCAGTGTCACATCAAAAAGAAGGATATCAAAATCGCTGCTCTTCGCAATCCGTTTTTCTGCCTCCTTTATCGTTCTGGCAACATCTACATCGAATCCGTTTTTCTTCAGAGAATATGTCAGACCGTCAATCAGACTGATATCGTCTTCAAGAAGTAACAGTTTCTGCAAATCAAACGCCTCCCTTTATTCGCATAATAACTCTGTTAAAATATATTATACATTATTCTCATGGAACAATATATATTTTTCTCAGATAGCCAATATTTCCAGTATTTACAAGGCTTTCATATATCACATTCTAGTATTTTACATCACGTTTGACACCATTCTGCATAAATCAGGCAGCAGGCTTCTGCTCTTCCTGCTTCCCTCTTCTGACCCAATAATGTCCTTATATCAAAACTGGCTTTCAATCTTCTTGATCTCCTCTCTTTCCAATTCGGCTGTCACATGAGTATATATGTCCATGGCCAAATCAACCGTAGAATGGCCAAGGTGCTCCGGACGCACCGCCTGCAGCTTCATATTGCCTATCTCCTGCTTTATATGCTTATAGCTTTTCTCATTGCTAATTATAGTTGTTTCCCGGACAACATTCACCCGGTATTCCTTTAACCAAGTGCTATACCATGAGTCAACCGTTAACCGCTGCGGCTTTGCATAGATTCCATGGTCAATCTCATATTTCACATCCCGCAGCTTCTTTTCTACCTGGAAGGCGCTAACATCAAACTGTCCGACACAGTGTCGGATATCAATGGTAAGAGCGCACACAATATTTTAGAATACCTTCTCACCGGAGCATCTATGGATGAGGCGAAATATAACGAATTGTATAAACAGAAAATCATTGCCCATAACCTCAAAGCCACTAAGGAACAGATCATAGATGACCTCAATGGTGTTATGAGTCCCCTTCAGCGCCGGATGATGTAGGACGGATTTTGCGGACATTCAAAATAAAAAAGAATGTGGATGTAACAGGTAATGGCAAAGACGATTTTTGAGGAACTGGGCGGAAAATACGAGCGGCAAACTCAACGCCCATCTTTCTGATATAGACAGACAGGCGCAGGAACGCTTTGAAAGGCTCATAGAGGGTATGAATCAAGCACAGGGCAAACGGAACAGCTAAAGGCTGAAAACGCCTTAGAATGGATAAAGCAAATCCAAAAGTTTAGATTTTTCCTGAAATCCAAACTTATATAAAATCCAAACTTTTCTGAAAACAGCTTGATAATTGGGG
>OFHB01000422.1_pt1 | contig 29687 bp, 29 predicted proteins | sample 1521881 | NCBI WGS metagenome assembly OFHB01 (sample SAMEA3504090, study PRJEB24116) | mouse gut metagenome | biome: mouse gut; feature: mouse-associated habitat; material: faeces | place: Denmark | collected 2011
CCTTTAACAACCAAAGCAACAGAAAAATAAAAGAAAAAGTATAAAATAACCCAACCGCCAGACAAGGATTAGTTTCAAGGTTTTCCCGCGCCCGTTGCCGGACTTCGTTGCAGCTGTTCCCTGTCTGGCTTTTTCATGTGCGCGAGCAACGAGCCAAGGGAGTATGCTTGCATATCCATTTGGCGACTGCTGCGACAACGACAGTTATGGAGGACAATTGCCTATTGCGAATAAAAAAATAAATGTTGATGAAAAAAGATATTCAGATATTCCGGTCTGGCGCAGGTATACGCTGACTATTGAAGAAGCAGCCGGATATTATCATATCGGGGAAGGAAAGCTGCGAATGCTCATTGACACACATCCCAATGAAGATTTCTATATGATGAATGGAAACAGGGTTCTGATTAAGCGTGAGAAATTTGAACGGTATCTGGATCACGCAACTGCTATATAAAAATATCTGAAAAAGAGAACAGCAGATTGCCTGTATCCCATGATAAAGCTGTACGGAGAGTCAAATTTGTGATATGATAATTTTGCAAGTCTGACTCTCCTTTTTTGAAAGGAGAGGTTCGATGAGTGAGAAAAGAAGAGATAACCGTAATCGTATTTTACGTGAGGGCGAGTATCAGCGCACAGATGGGAGGTATCGGTTCCGTTATATTGACGAGGACGGAAAAGAGAAAAATGTTTACAGTTGGCGTTTGGATAAGAATGACCCAATGCCGAAAGGTAAGAAGCGGGAACTTTCATTGAGAGAGAAAGAAAAGCAGATTGAAGCAGATTTGTTTGACCACATCGTAACCAATGGCGGCAATTACACGGTGCTGGAGTTGGTGGAGAAGTATGTATCTCTGAAAACAGGAGTCCGCCACAACACGGTTGCTGGATATAAGACAGTCATTAACGTCTTGAAAAAGGAAGCATTTGGCAGGCAGCGCATTGATAAGGTACGTTTGTCAGATGCAAAGGCGTGGCTCATTAAGCTTCAGCAGGTGGATGGTAGAGGATACAGTTCCATTCATTCTATCCGTGGTGTTCTCAGACCAGCATTTCAGATGTCTGTAGATGATGATCTGATTCGCAAAAATCCATTTGGATTTGAGCTGGCATCGGTGATTGTCAATGATTCTGTTACCAGAGAGGCGATCGCCCGGAAACAGGAGCGGGATTTGCTCAAGTTTATCAGGGAAGATACTCATTTTAGCAAATACTATGATGCAATTTACATTCTTTTTCATACAGGACTTCGTATTTCGGAGTTTTGCGGACTGACAATACCTGATATTGAGTTTGGAGAAATGCGCATCAAGGTAGACCATCAGTTACAGCGCACATCACAGATGGAATATGTGATTCAGGAGCCGAAAACGGAAAGCGGCGTCCGCTATGTGCCTATGACAGAAGAAGTTGCAGCGTGTTTCCGCAGGGTAATTGCAAATCGGGAAACCCCGAAAGTTGAGCCTATGGTAGATGGTTGTATTCGTTTTCTGTGTCTGGATAAGAGTGATATGCCAAAAGTTGCCCTTCACTGGGAGAAGTATCTGGAGCATATCATTGAGAAATACAATAAGATTTACCGCATCCAGATGCCAAAAGTAACCCCTCATGTATGCAGGCATACCTTTTGCTCCAATATGGCGAAGTCGGGAATGAATCCGAAGACCTTACAGTATATCATGGGTCATGCGGATATCAGTGTAACATTGAACACCTACACCCATGTGAATTTCGATGATGCGAAGGAATAACTGCAACGAGTGGCGAACTCTTAAAAAAGCCCATTGGTAAAGCCACTTACTTTACCAACGTATTTACCAATTTTGCAGGGACAAATATGAGAAAGTATGAGACGATTTGAGAAAATGCTTTGGAAACATAGAATTTCGGAATAGTCTGAAAACCCAGCAAAATCAAGCATTTGAGAAGAAATACAGGATATATAAGGAGTTATAGAAAAATGATTAAAATACTTTTTATTTGCCATGGAAATATTTGCAGAAGCCCCATGTGCGAGTTCATCATGAAAAAACTGGTGGCAGAAAAAGGACTCTCCCAGGACTTCTACATCGCCTCCGCCGCCACCAGCACGGAGGAAATCTGGAACGGCATCGGCAATCCTGTCTACCCGCCGGCCAAGGCCAAGCTTGCGGAACATGGCATCAGCTGTGCCGGGAAACGCGCCGTCCAGCTTACGCCCTCCGATTATGGCAAATACGACTACCTCATCGGCATGGACAGCGCCAATATCCGCAACATGCGCCGGATGCTGGGCAGCGATCCGGAAGGCAAGATTGCCAAACTTTTGTCCTTCGCCGGTTCCGAACGGGACATCTCCGATCCCTGGTACACCGGCGACTTCGATGCCACATACCGGGATGCGGTACAGGGATGCGAAGCGCTGCTTGCCCACCTCCTGGAAAGCTAGCCCCACTCCCACCTGGCGCTGAGCTCTGTCCAGGTCGTACAAGGACATTTCTGCGTGATGGCCCAAAGCAGCAGAAAAGCCGCAGCCCATGGATTATGCTGAAAAATTCTGGCTCTGCGGCTTTTGCTGAAAAGGAATAAAATGCAAAAATCCGAACCTTTCCGCACGAATACGGCTGGGTTCGGAACTATTTTCTGTAGTGGAGCATACGGGATTCGAACCCGTGACCTCCACACTGCCAGTGTGGCGCGCTCCCAACTGCGCTAATGCCCCATACATTCTCAGTATAGCACATTTAGCGAAAAAAGCAATACTAAATTTAAATATTTTTCATTTTTTGTTTTTAAGTTTTTTACCTCTTCTTCCTGTCCCCCTCCTCTGCCAGGGCATCCAGGAAAAGGTTCCTGATGTAATCCTCCTGGTAGCGCCCGGGCTCCGGCAGGCGCTCTTTGCTGATGAAGCCACCGCCCATCGAGGCATGGCCGCCCCCGTCCCCTATGCCCCGCAGCGCCCTGTGGAGCAGGTTCCCGGCATGGATTTCCGGAATCTCCGAGCGGACGGAAAGCTTCACACCGTTCTTCCGGAAGGAGGACACCACCGCCACTTCCACCTCCACCAGGGAAAGGATGAAGTCCGAGATGACTGCCACCAGAGCGTCCGGGCAGGGGAAGGGAATGGTGGAGAATCCCACCCTGTCGTAGAGCTCGATGTTCTCGATAGCCGCCCCATACGCCTTCAGATCGTTGAACTCCATATTGTTCCGCTCCAGGTCTGACAGCTTCTCCTGGTCACAGCGTGGGAACAGGTAGCCGAACATCCGGATGTCCAGCTCCGTCACGCCCCTGGTGAACTGCAGGGTGTCCATCTTCATCCCATAGAGCAGCGCCGTTGCCGTGTCCTTATCCGGTTCGATTCCCGACAGGGCGTAATACTCCGCAACCAGCGTGGCGCACGCTCCGGTGATGCGGATGTCCTGGTACTGGTACTCTGCGGGAACAAAGGTGGGATGATGGTCGATGCAGGCGATTTCTTCCCCCACAAAATCTGTCACGTTCCCTCCATGCTTCTGTGTATCCACGCATATGATCCGGTCCGTTTCCCGCATGCCCTCCACCAGGCACTTGTAGGGCGACATGGCAATCCGGAAAGCATCCAGCATCTTCGAGGCGCTCAGCTTATCAATCTTCCCGTCATAGCACAGCATGGACTCCACCCCATAGTTTGCCAGCAGCTTCTGCAGGCCGTACGCGGAGGCGATGGCATCCGGATCCGGGAAATCGTGGGTCTGGATATAGACCGGGCTCCCCTGGCACAGCCCGGCAAGTGTCTTTATGTCGTTCATGGCTCCCTCCTGTCATCTTGTAGGATTCTCATGCCTGTATTCTACCATCTTTTCAGGCATCTGCCAATACGCACGCGCATATCTTTGAGCCAGATCCTTTGCGTCAGCCTCCCGCAAACAAGCAACAGCGCCGCGAAGCCATGGGCATCCCCGGACTCAACACGGCTGCTGCCCATGGACCGCTGCCTGTCCTGTATCCTGCCATGCCAAAAATGCCGATTGGCTGCGGCGGCATACGGAGCCCATTCAAAAAAGGGCCGACCGGTGTCGCTCCGGGCAGCCCTCCGGCATTGGTCAGAATTCTTTTTTCTCCATTATAGAGACAGATAGCCGGTAGGAAATCAGCAGTATGACGGTTCCAATAGCCAGCGACGCCGCCATCACGCCAGCGCCCTGCAGGGTCAGTTTTCCCCATATGCTGTCCAAATCCAGATTCGTCCTTTTCACAATCTCCGCCGCCACCGTGAAGACCAGGAACGCGGCTCCAGCGGCACAGATCACGACGACCCTGCCTTTCTCCGAGCCGAACTTCAGCCGGAAAGGAATCATGACGGCCAGTAGGAAGAACACCGTGGGCAACAGCACGATGGATGTCATGATGATGTCCAAAGGTTCCCGGCTGCCCCGCACGATGCCGGCGGCCAGGGCCAGGACCGTCCCCAGCAGCCAGCCGCTGCCGCTCAGGAGCAGGCCGAACCCGTACTTTTCCATCACGTACCCCTTCCTGGTGACCGGCAGGGACAGGAGAAAGGAATAGCCGTTGTCGAATTCGTCATAGCTCAGGGTGCTGGTGGCAAAGGTAGTACCAATCATCCCCAGGTACATAATCAGAAAGCTGGCATCCTTGATATAAGTGGTCATCACTATCGAAATCAGCAGAATCAGCAGCAGGGAGTTCTTCATGTTTCCCATGAGTTTTATGTCTTTGATCAATAAACCTTTCATAACGCAGCACCTCGAATCATCATTGTAATCACATTATCAATGGAACCTTTCTCTATGGTCAGCTTCGGGTAGTTCTCCATGTAATAGCGCTTCTGGTCAGTCAGGCAGCTATAGCCGAAGCTTTCCTTCTTACAGCGCAGCACATACCGCTTATCGAGCATATCGAATTGTCGCTCATCTATTTTCAATAAAGCGTATTCATCCAGCAGCGTGTCCGTGTCCTCATGGAGGATGATTTTCCCCTCATGTATCATATAGATGTCGTCGCACAGGCTCTCCAGGTCCCCGGAAATGTGGGAGCTGATCAGGATGGAACGCTCTCCGTCCCGCTCCATGAATTCCCGCAGAATGTCCAGCAGCTCATCCCTGGCCACCACATCCAGGCCCGCGGTGGGCTCATCCAGGATTAGCAGCCTGGCATCATGGGAGACGGCCACCAGAACCTTCAGCTTGACTTTCATGCCTGTGGAGAACTCTTTGATTTTCTTATTGTCGGGCAGCCCGAACTTCCTGAGCTGCTCCAGGAAGAACGGCTTGTCGAACTTTTCATATAAGCTCTCCAGCACAGGGACGATATCTTTCACGGTCAGGTACCCACTGAAGCCGGAATCCGACAGGACGACGCCCAGCTGCTGCTTCTCCCTTTTCCCAAGCGTCCTGCTGTCCTGCCCCAGGACACGGACGGTTCCGCTGTCCGGGCGTATCAGCCCCAGGACCCCTTTGAACGTGGTGCTCTTCCCGGCGCCGTTCTGCCCAATCAGACCGGTGACGCAGCCAGGGCGTATCTCCAGGGAACAGTCCAGGGCGAACGCGCCGTAGTTTTTCTTCAAACCTTCTATTTTCAACATAGTCAACCCTCCAGAATCAATTCAAACAAGCTTCGGATGTCCTCGTCGCTTATTCCGTATCTTCTGCCCTTTTGGACAGCCATCTCCAGGTCCGCTTCCAGTTCTTTCTTCTGTTCTTCCAGCAAAAGCCCGGGATTCACCGCCGCCACGTAGGTACCTTTTCCGTGGACCGTCACGGCAAACCCTTTCTCCTCCAGGCTGTCATAAGCCTTCTTCACAGTCAGCGCGCTGATTTTCAGCTCCTTTGACAGCACGCGCACGGAGGGCAGAATGTCCTTTGCCTTTAACTCTCCGTCTCGGATCAGCGTCTTGATCTGGTCTGCGACCTGTTCGTATATGGGAACCATGGAAGAACTGTTTATTATTATGCGCATTTTTCTTTCCTCCCACAAACAGTGTATAACAGTTTGGAACTGTTGTCAAGTGTTATATGCTGTTTATTCAAAAAAAGTTTGTGGAACAGGGAGACATTCACTGCCAGTTGCGCTGTCAAATCGTCCAGTTGCGCAATGGGCATTAAGATTGGCGTTTTTTCTCCGATACACCAAGAGAACGGGAAAGGATTGGGACATGATCAGGGTGGCCATTTGCGAAGATGAACCGAATATCAGGAGCTATCTGACGGCGCTTGTGCGGAGGCAGGAGGCGGCGTGCGAGATTGCGGCTTACGACTCTGCGGACGCTTATCTGGCAGCCGGAAAGGAATATGATTTGCTGTTTCTGGATATAGAACTGGTGGGGCCGGCCGGCGGGGCGGCAGGGAACGCGGCTGCAGACGGCTGCGGCACTTCATCTCCTATGGACGGCATCGCTCTGGCAAGGAAGCTTCGAGGCATGGATTTGAGCCGACAGCCCCTCATCGTCTTCGTCACAGGGCATGACGATTATATTTATGAGGCTTTCGATGTGGAGGCTTTCCAGTATCTGATGAAGCCCATCGACGAAAAACGTTTTGCGGAACTCTTCCGGCGGGCCAGGGAGCGGATTGCGGCGGAACCGGAGCAGCAACGGAAATCCCTGGTGATTCAGCTGGCGGGCGTGAGGAAAGTGGTTCCCTGGGACAGCATTTATTACGCGGAAAGCCAGGGGCATAAAATCCTACTGCATCGAAAGGACGGCATCCTGGAATACTATGGAAGAATCAGCGAGCTGGAGCAATCCCTGGCCGGGCAGTTCAGCCGAATCCACAAAGGCTATCTGGTCAATCTGTCCTACGTGGAGGAATATGACCATGTCTCCGTCACGTTGGAAAACGGCGACAGACTGGTGATTTCTAAATACAAATACGATGATTTTGCAAAGGCGCATCTGCGATTCCTACAGCAAAGCCCCCTGTAGACGAGCCCCGTCCGGGAACCTGCCGGGCTGTGCTCAGCCCCGGCACAAAACAACGGGAACCGTGCGCTGCACCTCTGATTCCAGAACCTCTTATGCCGCTTAACGATTTCGCTTGCCGTGAAGCCAGACTGCATAACGCTGACTGGTTCAATCCCATGATTGCATTAGGCAGCATTCAGGGTTATGCAGTATAATAATCTTCTGAAATTTCAGGAAGCAGAATCCGGCATTGGGGCGGAAGGGTACCTGGAAAAGCGGCAGAATCAGCCCAAAGTTTCGGAAAGCACGGCAAGCAGCGCGATATGCCGTCCTATCGCAAAGGGAGGGAACAATTGAGCGAAAACGCTTTTACTTTATTCCATCAGATAATATCCGGCGCGGAAACCCTCATGTACGGGGCCTGGCTGGCGGCGTTCCTGCGCCCATTCCTGGAGCCGGACTCCCGTTGCAGAAAAGGTTGCAGCCTGCGGCGAAAGCTCTTTTTTGTCTTCCTGGTCTATTCAGCTGTATTCCTGACTGGTTCGCTGCTGTTCTTCAACGGCGGATCATATATGTTAGTGACGATGGGCATCTTGACGGCATGCACGAGCTTTCTCGGAATAGACAGGAAATTTCTGCTGCTGTTATGCGCCCTGTTCTTCTGCATCCGGAACCTGAGCGTAATCGTCATGCGGAGCGCGGACTACTTTTCCAGCAGCTTCCTCCTGGCAGGCGCGGACACGCTGGAGAAAGTTTTCCTCCTGGCGGCACTGGACTGTGTCCTGATCGACACACTGCAGCTTCTGCTCTTCTCTCTCATGCTCTGCGCAATCCGCAGGCAGCTGGGCGGAAAAGGGCTGGCGCTGCATATCCGGGAGCTGGGCCGCCTGCTCCTGCTGCCTGCGGCGGGCATCCTGTTCGTCAACATCTGCATCCGCTTCCTGATCGTAAATGATGACGGGCATATCTTTCAGCTTTACGAACAGGTTCCGATGGCCCTTGGGCTTCTGCCGACGGTGGCGGCGCTGCTCTATGGGGGAACCCTGGCCACCCTCGCTTCTTTCCGGAAAATCCTCGCCCTACAGAAGGAGCGGGACCGATATCTGGTGGAGCAACAGCAGCTTTCCGCCATCCGGGAGCGCATGGCGCAGCTGGAGCAGACCTATGATGCCGTCCGTCGGATGAAACATGAGATGCGGGGGCATCTGGCCAATATCAAGGGGCTGGCGGAAAGCGGCAGTTATCAGGACATAGACCATTATATCGCCAGGATGGAGGACGGCCTGAGCCTGTTCGAGCCGGTCGTCCACACCGGAAACGCCATCACGGACGTCATCATCAGCGACAAACAGAAATCCGCTGTTTTCCACGGCGTAGAATTCCGGTCGGAATTCCGATATCCTGTGTCATGCGGGTATGACGCTTATGACATCGGCATCATCTTAAGCAATCTGCTGCAGAATGCCCTGGAGGCCTGCATGAAGCAAACGGACGGGAAAAAGTACATCTTCCTTTCCGGCAGACAGAAGAAGCGTTTCTTCCTGATTGACATCAGGAACTCTTTCAACGGGGAGGTCTATTTCGACCGGCACACACGGCTGCCGATATCCACGAAAGAGGACGATTGCGCTATTTCCAGAAAAAAGATGCCTGACCCGGCCCTTTCCGTCCATGGCATCGGCCTCTCCAACGTGCGGAAAGAGGCAGAAAAATACTGTGGGAACATGGACATTCAGATAGACGGGAAGGAATTCCGCGTCACTGTGCTTTTACAGGGAAAGGGCAGGGAAGGCGACTCCGGCCAGTGCGCCCATGAGGGTTTTCCCGGGACTTGACGGTGCGAACAGGCCCGACCAAGGGCCAAACGCATGCCGCGGGCTTCCAACAAACCAGACAGGCAGCGGCCGCGGGAATTCTGCTTCTGGCAGAACGCGGCCGCCAAAAATAAGCAATATGACCGTCATTACCATGAGACGGCTCAGAAAGGAGAAACAATGTACAACCATGATTTCAGCATCCAGGAGGTAAATGCGTACTATGGCCGCAAAGGCGGCATGCGCACGTCCAATGTCAGCAATTACGCCAATGCGGGCAGTTTCGCCAGTCTCATACGGCGGGCGGCGGCACAGAGGAGCGCGGGGGCAACGCCAGAGGGCGCGGCCGTGGCGCAGACGGGCAGCGCTGTCGCCACAGGCACATCCTCAAGAGTCCAGGGCGCAACGACAGCGCATGTGCATTCAAACAGCGGGAAAAAAGCCTCAGACTCCACAGCGGCCGCCCCTACGACGGCCCAGGCCAACGGAAATGTCTGCTGCGAACAATGCCACCAGACCAACCAGCTAATGCTCCAGATGATGGCCAAAAACCTGTACACACAGAGTAGCCTGGGATATCCGCTGACGGGCCTGAACACTTGGTCCGCATACCAAAACATGGCGGGCATGCTCGGCAACAGCCTGTTCTCCTGATTACGTTTTTATCTAGATGTTTTTCCGTGAACCACATATGAAAACGGAGACCCCGAACAGCTTTCGGGACTCCGTTTTCCGCTTTCTGCAAGTTCCAGTTCAACTTCTCCCTTTCTTTCCCGCACTCTTCTCCCTGGACGCCTTTTCCTTTCGGGCCTTCGCCTGCCCCTGGGGCTCGGCTTTCGGCATGGCCAGCAGCCGCTTCCCCGCGTTCCTGCGGTTCACGCTCTCTTTCAGCAGCGCATAACAGGAAGATGTCAGTGGGATAAAGAAAAGCATGCCCGAAACACCGAACAGGCTGCCGCCCAGGCTCACCGCCATCAGCACCCAAATCGCCGGCAGACCCACGGAATTGCCCACCACTTTGGGATAAATCAGATTCCCCTCCACCTGCTGCAGCACCAGGAACAGGATAACGAACCACAGCGCCTGCAGCGGATTGTCAATCAGAATCAGAAACGCCCCTACCCCGCAGCCAATGAAGGCCCCCACGATGGGAATCAGCGCCGTGAACGCTATCAGCACGCCCACCATCAGTGCATAAGGCATCCGAAAAACCGTCATGGACACCACGAACATGGTGCCCAGAATCACCGCCTCCAGGCACTGGCCGGTGATGAAGCTGCTGAAATTCCTGTACAGAAGACTGCAGATTTCCAAAGCCTTCCTTCCCACGGCTTCCGGCAGATAGGCCGTGAGAATCCGCCGGCCCTGGTCCCCCAGCCGCTCTTTCTGGGCCAGGATATACAAGGCGAATATAAAGGAAATCACCACATTCACAATACCGGATATGATGCCGCTGGCCACGCTGACCGTGGAGTTCAGCATGTCGCCCGCGCCGTTTTTCAGGAAACCGATGATATTGCCCAAAACGGAATCCCAGTTTATTTCCATCTTCTCCAGCTGCTCAATCTGCTCCGCCAGTTCCGGATAATCCTTCACCAGGCGGTCCAGCTTCTCCAACACATTGTCCGTGAACGCCGGTATCTTCTTGCCCACTTCCGTGGCCGTGGATACCACCTGGGGCACCACCGTGCCTATGACCACAGTAATCACCAGCATCACTGCTATGATGGAAAACACCAGGCACAGGGGGCGCTTCATCTTTTCCGCGGATTTTCCGCTCCAGCGTCTGAGCATCTTCTCCTCAAAAGCCTTCATGGGGATGTTCAGGACGAATGCCATGATTCCACCCACCAGGAAAGGCGAGGCTATGCCCAGCAAAAAGGCCAGCCCCTGGAAGACCTTCTCGCTGTATATGATTGCCAGTACCAGAACTGCGGCCAGAATCATCAAGTGACGAATCTGCCTGATTTTTTCTCTGCTGAATTCCATGCGCGTGCTCCTCTTTCTTCAGAATGAATTATTATTGTCATTATTATAAGCTATTTGGAACGGATGTACAACGGGAATCTTTTTGGGGGTTGTTTTGTATTACCAGCTCCAGTTCTGCAACATCGTCTTATATCACTTTACAATATCGAAATCCAACAGGCATCGCACTACACAGTCTGCATTTTGACATTAGGTTTCACCAATCACTCCAACATCACTCTCTTCTCATTGGCGGAAGCTTCGGAGCCTACACGCTGCCAAATCCAAAGCGGATTCTGACAGGCACGATTCGTGTCTATCAGCGCTACGCGCCGGAATCAATACAGATGAAATGCCGTTTTGAGCCGTCATGCCCCCAATAGATGGATATTGGCTATAAAAATATGGTTGGGTAAAGGAGGCCTGTCTTTGTATTTAGGACAATCGGCTCTGATGTCTGTCTTCGTTTCTCTGGAATGCTCATCTTTTGGGTTCCTCGGCATTGGTTTTGCTTTATTCTCTAGGTCAATGATGGTTCCGCCTGGACAGCGAACAGCTACAGGGATTCTGCGGAATATGTCTTAGGATGTTTTTAAAATCTGGGGGCTTGTAGATATGGATTGGAGCACGAAATAGTGGTGGTTTTTAATCAGCGGCAGGAAATAAGTGGTAGGGATAGTGGTCAGGTTCGGAGAGGAATCGCTGAAATTGGGGGGACATTTTTATTTGCCGCTAAAGGCGGCCATTGGCGGCCGTTTAACAGATAGAGAGCTGATGGATGGCAAGTTTTTATAAGATACCTTTTGCAGGAGTCATTAAATGGGGGCGAACATTCCGATTCGAATAGCACATATTATTGGCAAAATGTGGGCTGGAGGTGTTGAAGCTGTAGTATTTAATTATTATCGTGCAATCGATAAATCTAAAATCCAATTTGATTTTTTTTATGACGCAGACTCTACGGTCGAACCACCAGCAGACATCATTTCCATGGGAGCAAAGTTTTATAAGTTGCCCCCATACCAAAATGTGGGTGCTTATATTAAAGAGCTAAAATGCAGATTGAGAGAAAATCATTATATTATTGTCCATTCACATTTGAACACGTTGAGCATCATTCCTCTATTTGTTGCATGGAAAGTAGGCGTGCCTATTCGGATTGCACATAACCATAGCGTACCAGGGGGAATTGAATGGAAAAGAAACGTTTTAAAGGAAATACTACGATGTTTTGCAAAGGTATTTTCAACAGACTTTTTTTCATGTTCAGAAAAAACCGGGAGATGGATGTTCGGCAACAAAAATTTTGAGTCCGGAAATGTCTATCTTATGAAGAACGCGGTTGATTTTGCCAGATTTCGCTTTGATATGAACAAAAGAACGAAAATGCGTATGGATTATAATCTGAATGGGAGGTTTGTAGTAGGGCATGTGGGTAGGCTTACATATGCTAAAAATCATAAGTTTTTGCTAGAGATTTTTATTGAAATTTTAAAAAAGGATAAAAACGCTATTTTATTTTTAGTTGGCGATGGGGAATTAAAAGAAGCAATTACAAATGAGATAAAAAATTTGAAAATAGAACACAATGTTGTCATGGCAGGTCAGACTAATACCCCTGAAATGTATTATTCGCTTTTTGATGTCATGATTATTCCATCGGTGTTTGAAGGGTTATCTTTGACAACGATAGAAGCCCAAGTGAATGGCAGACCCACGTTGATATCAGAAGCAATACCTGATGAGGCAATTATAAGTGATGGTGTGGTCAGATGTTCTTTGAACGATGGTGCTACGTTGTGGGCAGAAAAGTGTATGGAGATAGCATACAAAAAGATTGAACTATCAGAAAAATGCAACGACTATTCCATAGATAGACAAGCGAAACGATTATGCAAATGGTATCTAAAGAAATTTGATAAAGAGTAAAACAGAGATATGGCTAAGGTATCTATAATTATGGGGGTATACAACCCTAAAGGGTTTGAGGGTTTGAAAAAAAGTGTAAATTCTATTATATCTCAAACGTACCAAGACTGGGAATTTATCATATGCAATGATGGTTCGGACTATAAAACAGCGGCTGAACTACGCTTAATAGAGACTGCGGATTGTAGAATTAGAGTTATCGGCTATCAGGAAAACCGTGGTCTTTGCTATGCGTTGAACCGGTGTATTGCTGAGGCGAAAGGAAAATATATTGCTCGACAAGATGATGATGATATATCGCATCCCCAAAGATTAGAAAAACAAATAGAATTTCTTGAAGCAAATCCTGGCTATGACATTGTTGGCACAAATGCATACGTTTTTAATGATTGTGGTACCTGGGGAGAATATATTGTTGATGAAAAACCTACAAAAAAGAGCTTTTTATGGAATAGCCCCTTTATTCATCCATCTGTCATTATGAGAACGGATAGCCTTTGTAGTGTCGGGGGATACAGGGTAGCAAAAGAGACACGTCGATGTGAGGATTATGATTTGTTCATGAGAATGTATGCGAAGGGAATGATAGGATATAACATACAAGATAAATTATACGATTATAGAATAGTCAATAATCCTAACAAAAAATATCGGCCTATGTCTATTAGGATGGACGAGGCAAAAGTACGTTTTCAGGGATATAAAGATATGGGGATTTTGTTGGAAGGAATTCCATATATTATAAAACCAATCATAATAGGAGTAATTCCGGCAAAATTTATTGCAAAGATAAAAGAAAAAAGGTATTAGTAGGACACAAATTAATTGGCTATATCAATTTGCAACATAAATGTATCGAAAACTCAATATTGATATTACAATTTCCGTTCATGTAGATTGATATTTTAAAAGCTCTTCAATGATAGTTATAGTTGGTTTAGCTTATTTTTCTTGTTTTGGAGAGATTGTGAATGAATAAAAGAAAAAAAATAATTGTAATAGTAAATACATATTTTCAGCTTATAACAGCAATTCGTTTAAAAGAAACTTTGTGGTTTAGTTGTATAGTAAATATTATAATCTCAGACCAATCAAATGGCTCTGAAAAGATTGCCCAAAATATAGAGAAAACAGGTATATTTGAAAATGTCTATTGGATTCAAAACAAAGAATTATGTAAAAAATATGATAATTTATACACTGCATTTTTAAAAGCCAAAATGATATTGTTTGGGATAAAAAATAATAATTATCGTGAAAAATATGATGAAATGGTTTTTTACAATACAGATATTTTTGTGCATGGATTGTACGCTAGTCTTATAAAAAACAACACTAATTTAACGTGTTCTAGATTAGATGAAGGAATATTGTCATATACGGATAGTATTTTTCTAGGCAACAGTAGACTAAAGTATATTAATAAATTAAGGGAAATATTTTATCACGATTCTCTAAGAATGAAAACAAATAATTTTTACTGTTTTTATCCAGGAGTTTATGAAGGAAATTTGAATAAAATTGAAATACCACAAATTGACAATCCTAAGCATATGGGAAATATTTTAAAAAAAATTTTTTCTGTTAAAAGCGAAATGCTGAACATAAAAGAAAAGTATATCTTCTTTACAAGTGTATATGATTTTGAAGGTGGTCTCCCAATAGGTGAAACTAAACTTGTATTTGACATTGCAGATATGGTTGGAAGAGATAACTTAATTGTAAAAATGCATCCGCGTGATAATAGAAAAGTATTTCAGGACAGAGGTATTCATGTTTTTGAAAACTCGGAGATTCCCTGGGAGGCAATGCAATTTAACAATGATTTTTCATCAAAGTTATTTTTGACAGTAACTTCTGGGAGCGTTTTGGGAGCGAATCTAATAATTAAAAAAAGTGTAAAATCCTATTTCCTTTTTAAGCTTTGTGATTTATCAGAAAATGAAAGCGCACAGAATACCGTGCATAACCTTAGAAAGCTTCAAGTTAAGTCTAAGAAATTTGTGGATAATATCGAAATTATCAATGATATAAAAAGATTGGAAGAAATATGTATTTAAAAGCTAAAAAGAAAATAAAAACCAACAAGAAAGATATAATAAGATTTTTGCTACTTCTTTTTTTGGCCTTTGCGCTAATGCCGGATTTTATTTCTATAGGCGAGTATAGCCTAAAGCCAATGTATAGTGTTTTAGGCATATTAGTATTGATTCTTGTCAAAAGAAGAGATGTGGTTTTTCCACCTAAAATAATTAGCATATTTTTATCATTTGCTTTAATTATATCAATGGTGATGTCATTTTTTTGGGGAATAGACAGACTTTTTTTTAATTATTGTTTTGGTTATGTTGTAATTGTTATCACTATGACATTTGGAAATAAGTATTGTGAAAATGATTGGTTGAAAATACTACAGAAAGTTTGGATACTTTTGTTTCTTGCAGTAATTATTAATAATCTACGACAGTTTTTCAGATTTCAGGAATATTTTTATTATAAGTGGGATCATCCATATATTAATACAGTCGTGACTGGGGGTGTGAACCTTGAAGCTACATGGATATCTATTCTTACACTGTCCTTTTATAATAGAAAAGGGAGATGGAAAGCTTATTTATTATCAGCTTTAATTTCTTTGTTGTATGCATCTAGAGTTGGAATTATTGCAAATATAATAGTTGCATTTTCATTTATGTATGGAGAGCGTCAAAACGAAACGAAAAAAGAACTGAAGGTTAGAAGGGTATATTTTTCTCTTTTGATTATAGTAGGGATAATTATATCTGCATTTATTAGTATTAAGTTTGATATTACAGTAGCAGTTATTTCTAGATTTAAGAATATTGGTCATGATTTTGGGTCTCTTGGGAGATTTGCAATGTGGAAATATATACCTAAACTAATAATGACATATCCATTAGGCGTAGGACTGGGAAATTCTATCCCTGCACTGAGTACGGTTTCGCCTTTGAAATATGGAGAAAATAATCTTCATAATATTTTTTTTCAAATGTTCTGCGAGATTGGTGTTTTCGGTGGAATATTTTTTTTGATATTATGGATAACATTTTTTTTCGAAGAACGAAGTGCATTATTTAAATCTCCCATTTCAAATATGTTAGCAATTTATGCTTTTTTGAGCCTGTTTCAGTTCAGAGGTGGAGAAACGATTTTCTTCAGTATTCTAGGCATGTATTTCGCCTCTAAAAGAAATAAAGCTTGTTATGCTCACAGAGGGGAAATTCATTGTGAATAGTAAATCTAAAACTTTATTTAAGAATCTTGGGATTTTAACTATTAGTAATTTTAGTTCTAAATTGTTGGTTTTTTTTCTTGTCCCAATGTATACAAGTGTACTTTCAACAGCAGAATATGGAATTTATGATCTTATAATAACTACTATATCTGTTTTAGCTCCTGTCATAACCCTTAATATAACGGATGCGGTTATGCGTTATACAATGGATAATGAAATTAATCAAGGTGAGGTTGCCTTAATAGGATTAAAAATTATTTCAAGAAGTATAGTGATTGTAGGTATAGCATTACTAATGTTAAGCCATTTGAAGGAATGGAATAATTACAAAGAATTTATGTTTCTATTTTTTTTGTATTATTTTTTTTATATATTTTATCAATATTTTATTCAGTTGGCTAAAGGAATGAATAAAGTCAAAGAAATGGGTATTGCAGGAGTGCTTGGTACAGCAATAATGATATCCATGAACGTACTCATGTTAATTGTGTTTAAACAGGGACTAGAGGGGTTTATAGTAGCAAATGTGCTTGCACAAGCCATTCCAACATTATATTTATGCCTTGGCATAAAATACTGGAATATCTTATGTGGCGCAAAACTTAATAAATGCCTAAAAAGGGAAATGTTGTTATATTGTTTACCTTTAATTGCATCTGTAATTGGATGGTGGATAAATAGCGGATTTGATAGATATGTTGTTGCCTTATTTTGTGGGGTTTCTGCAAATGGGATTTTGTCAGTAGCATATAAAATCCCCTCCATATTAAATACACTACAGAGTATTTTCGTAAAAGCATGGCAGATTTCTGCAATCAAAGAATATGGAGAAAATAGTACTGCTAAATTTTATGGAGATACATTTTATGTCCTTAATGTTATTGTGTGTGCAGCATGCTCCTGGCTTATCATTTTATCCGAACCGTTAGCTTATTTATTGTATTTAAAAGATTTCTTTTTGGCATGGAAGTTAGTCCCATTTTTATTATTAAGTAGTGTTTTTAATTGTGCTTCTGGGTTCCTGGGGCCAATATTAGCTGCAAAAAAAGATTCAAAGTCAATGGCTTTATCTGCTATATATGGATCCATAGCCAACATAATACTGAATGTTATACTAGTTGTTATTATAGGGTTACAAGGTGTAACTATTGCTACGGTATTTTCCAGTTTTATAATTTATTATGTTAGAAAAAAAGCTGTCGGTATTGACATAAAGATTGAAAAGTACAATATTATGAAAATGACATGGCTATTGCTATTTGTTCAGACAATTATTGAAATATACACATCATTTTGGTTTATGGAAATTCCGCTAATGATAATTATGCTGGTTATAAACTTTAAATGTCTAATATATGTTTATGACATTGTCAAAAAAATTATTTTCAGGAGAATTAAATGTGAGGACAATGGTATTTGCTCCAACTAGACTAAATCTGTCTTGACTGCAACATATAAATAACCTGCCCAAAGATATATAAGTAGGATATGCAGATTTACCGCAATTTATAATTTGTAAGAAAAGGGGAGAAAATAGTGTCATTTATTTCAATTAATAAACTAAACAATCAAAGTCTTCCTGGCAAAAATATGATGACCTGTAGCGATAAGATGATAAGGCCAAACATAGTTCCCTATATGGATAATGGTTTATGTTTCTCGAAACGAGGTTCATATCTTAACGGTTTCCAAATAAAATGGTTGTGCATGAGTATGCATAGCAAAATCAAAAGAAACGTATTTTCAAAGGAGAACGAACTATGAATATCGTAGCAGTAGTCCCAATGAAACTCAACAATCAGCGACTCCCACAAAAGAATACAAAATCATTCACAAACGGGAAGCCATTATGCCATTACATATTATCCACGCTTCTGACAGTCGACGGAATTGATGATGTTTATGTCTACTGCAGCAACCCTTGCATTCAAGAGTTTGTGCCAGAGGGCGTGAAGTATCTATATCGTCCGATTTCCCTTGACCAGGACACAACGAAAATGAACGAGGTGCTCCAAAGTTTTGCTGAGGATGTCCCAGCAGACATATATGTTATGTCGCATGCGACTGCTCCATTCATTTCCAAAGAATCGATAGAGCAGGGGCTCCAGGCAGTGGAGTCTGGGCAGTATGACTCGTCCTTTGCAGCAAAAAAGCTTCAAGATTTTCTGTGGAAAGATGGAGCCCCTTTTAACTATCGGTTAAGCGACATCCCCAGAACCCAGGATCTTCCTATGCTCTATGAGGAGACCAGCGGGTTCTATATCTATAAGTCCGATGTGGTGACAAGATACCATCGCCGCATAGGCGAAAAGCCTTTTATTGTTGAAGTCGGCGAAATAGAAGCAGTTGACATTGATGAAGCTGAGGATTTCATGATTGCGGATGCAATCTATAATCATCTCATCCGGGGGGGTACAGCAAGGTAAATAAACCTATGCAGCACAGCAATCCTTTTGAAATCAACATATATTCTGTTGACTCGATAGGAGGTGCAGCAGCATGAAAATCATAGGAGTCATTCCCGCTCGTTATAAGTCGTCCCGCTTCCCGGGAAAACCGCTGGCGGACATCTGTGGAAAGCCGATGGTATGGTGGGTATACCAGCAATGCAGAAAGGCGGAAGACTTCAATATAGTCTATGTAGCTACTGACGATAAAAGGATTTTGGATACCTGTGGTGAACTTGGCATCAAAGCAATAATGACTTCAAAGCATCATAGGACTGGCACTGACCGTATCGGAGAAATCGCCCGAAAGGTTCCCGCAGACCTTATTGTCAACATCCAGGGGGACGAGCCCCTCCTGGAACCGTCCACAATCAAGGCGGCAATAGGGCCTTTTTGTTCGAATCCGAACCTTCAGGTCTCAAACCTTATGACCAGGATTAAAGACCCTATGGACGTAGTAAACCCCACTGTACCTAAGGTCATTACGAACAGGGACGACATAGGGGTCTACCTGACCCGTGCGGCCGCCCCCTATCCGAAGGGAAGCATCGGATATTCTTATTACAAACAGGTATGTGTATATGGCTTCAAGCCGGAAGCGTTGAAGTTCTATTGTGACTATGGAATGGAATATGGCAAAGCGAAAGCGGAAGCGATAGAAGATATAGAAATCCTCCGTTTTATCGAGAATGGATACAAGGTTCAGTATATCGAAGTCGATTCCGAGACTGTAGCTGTCGATACCCCAAATGACCTTGAAAAGGTAAGAGCTATTGTTGCTGCAAAGATTGCGGCAGGCGAAATTAGCAATCAATAATTTTACGGAGGATTTATCATGAACAAGATTCAGGTACTGGATTGTACCCTGAGAGATGGCGGATACTGTAATGGATGGACATTTGGATTAGAAAATGCCAGGAAGATTACATATGGCCTTTTGGAGGCCGGCATCGATATCATCGAATGTGGATTCATTACGGATAGGGCACCCTATAATCCAGATGTGACAAAATTCAATACAATTGAGGCGGTGGCAAGGGTCATTCCGGACAATCGGGAGGGCAAGGTTTTTGTTGCTATGATGAATTACGGCGAATACAGCATCGATGCCCTCCCACCTTATGACGGGTCATCCATTGATGGCATCAGAGTCGCATTTCATAAGAAGGATTTAAAAGATGCGCTGGAGCTAGCCAGGAGAATCCAGGAAAAAGGCTATCTCGTCTTTATACAGGCAATGGTGTCCCTTAGCTATACCGATCAGGAGTTTCTGGACTTGGTACATAGCGTCAACGGACTTGAGCCTTATGCCTTCTATATTGTCGACAGTTTCGGGATGATGAAAAGAAAGGATCTCACCAGGTTCTTCTACATGGTCGAACACAACCTGAAAGAGGATATCTGGATTGGGTTCCACAGCCACAACAATATGCAGCTGGCCTATTCGAACGCACAGGAGCTAGTTGCAATCCAGACTAACCGCAATCTGATTATCGACTCCTCAGTCTTCGGCATGGGACGTGGGGCAGGTAATCTGAATACAGAGCTGTTTGTAGGCTACCTGAACGAAAACGTGGGGAAGAGCTACCAGCTGAAGCCGCTGCTGGCGCTTATTGATGAAATCCTGAATGAATTTTATCAGAGGAACTACTGGGGATATTCCCTTCCCAACTACATCTCTGCAATTCATAACGCCCATCCGAATTATGCAGGGTATCTTGATGATAAGAAGACGCTCACCATCGAGGGCATGGACGATATCTTCGGCATGATGGATGAGGACAAGAAGGCTTCCTATGATAAGCCCTATATCGAGGAGCTCTACCTCCAGTATATGGAAAGAGGAAAGGCACAGGAGGAGCACGCGGCTGAGCTGAAGGAGCGGCTAAAGGATAGGAAGGTATTGGTCATAGGCCCAGGCAAGAGTTCTGTTGAGGAGAAAGATAGAATTGTTGATTTCGCAGCAAAAAACAATGTCGTGGTATTCACGATTAATTATGACTATGATTACCTTAAATCCGATTTTATTTTTACCTCTAACTTGCGGCGCTTCCGAGAGCTTTCCGAAGAAAGCAGAGCAAGGTGTATCGTCACTTCAAACATCTCGTCAGATGGCGTATATTGTCAGGTCAAATACCGCGACTTGCTGAATACGGAGGAATCTGTCCGGGACAATGCGGCATTGATGGCGATTCGGTTCTTGATGATGCAGGGCGTCAGGGAAATCTATCTTGCCGGAATAGATGGATACTCACATGACACCCGCGAAAACTACGGCAAGGACGACATGGCCTTCTTTACTAAGAATGCCGTGCTTGATGCCATCAACGAAGGTATGCGCAAAGTTTTAAGCAATTTTTCGAGTGAGATAAATATAAGATTTGTTACTACACCCAAATATGTAAATATTGTCCATAAATAAATTCTTTGGTAAAAGAAGCTATTAAGATGAAGCTTATGCGTAATTGGAGAAATGTCAATTACCAGGGGAATAGCACCAATAATGCTTAGAAACAAGCTTCATACATATTGGAAAAAATACACTCTCAGCATCTTTATATACAAAAACATAGTAATGACAGAAAAGTTTGTTTATAAACTTGATATTGATAACTTGTTATAAAGCAATGGTAATGGGGGATACAGGATGATATCAGTTATTATTCCAGTTTATAATTGTGAAAAATATATAGAACAAGCAATGGAATCCGTAATTCTACAAACATATGTGGACGTTGAGCTTATTGTAGTTAATGATGGATCTACGGATAAAACACTAGAGATTATAAACAGAGTTTGGAATAGGCATAAGCCAAAAGGGAAAATAATAAATATAGAGAATGGCGGATTAGCAAATGCAAGAAATGTAGGAATTGAAGCTGCCAGTGGTAAATATATTTGTAATCTGGATTCGGATGATTTTTTAGAACCATGCATATTTGAACAGATTATTACAAAATATCCAAATCTGGATTTTGATATATGTTTTTATGGGTATAATGAAATATCTGAAAATGGGAAATATATAAAAACATATGAGGATAGCTTTTCATATGTAGATAATATGAATGGCGAAAACGCACTAAAGGCAAAACTAAATAGAACTATATGGATATGTCAAGGAAATGCTCTATATAGAAAACAATTAATTTTTGAAAAGAATATATATAATATAAAAGGCATTAATCAAGGGGAAGATTTTTATTTTATATGCCTTATGTTGGCATACTCGAACTCTGTAAAATGTGTCCAATGTCCTGGTGTAAATATTCGTGTTTTAAATAGTTCAATGATGCATCAAGAATATAACGAATCATTTAAACAAAGTATAATAGCGGCAAAAAATTTATTTTCAAGGCTAACTGAAGATAATAAGTATAAAAATAAAATAGATATACTTAGTCTTGTAAAAGTACATATTATGGAACAGAGAAGCCATGTCGCAAAAAAAATGATATTATGCAAGAAATTTAAAATTAGAGAATTACTATTTCGTATTGCGAAATTAACTAGTCAGGACTTTGATGAACTTAAAAAATTGAAAAAATATATATCTTTTAAAAAATACATGGAATTTTTTTTAATCTCGAAATTTCCGTTGATATATATAGCAGTTTCAAGAACATATAAGATGATATTTAAGTGATTCTATGAGACGTATTGGAGACAAATAATGAAATTTATTTCGTGTGCAAGTTATTATGGAAGTGGATCTAGTGCAATAACTGATTTTGTATCAGAATTTAGTTCTGTATATTCATTTACTGATGAAGAATTCCGTTTTATACAGGATCCAGATGGGATAGCAGATTTAGAGTACAATTTGGTAGAGAATTTTAACAGGCATAATTCCGGACATGCAATTAAACGCTACATAAAATTGGTGGACTTTTATTGCGGAAACATGTTTGGACGTAAATATGAAAAATTTTTTCATGGAAATTGGAAAAAGTATTCTGATGAATATATTAAAAAAATTACAGATTTCACTTACCATGGATGGTGGCTTTATGACTTGCTAGATAAAGGAAAATTCTTTTACTTTCGAAAAAGATTTGTCAATAAATTTTTACGAATAACAATGTGGAAAAATCAACCAGAACGAACATTTAACACATTAAAGAAAGAAATTACATATTGTGCTCATCCCAGTGAAGATAAATTTATAAAATGTACGAAAGAGTATATTGAGAAGCTTTTTGCATCAGTTTGTGAGGGGATGGATACTGTAATGGTTGACCAGCTTGTGCCGCCCACTAATCTAGATAGGTACACTAGATATTTTAATAATATTAAAGTGGTAATTGTTGACCGTGACCCAAGAGATATTTTTGTGCTTGAAAAATATGTTTGGAAGGATGGAATTATTCCAACGGATGTTAATGATTTTTGTAAATGGTTTAAATATACAAGGGCTCATAGAAAAACTGAATCATTTAATTCAGAAAAAGTCAAACTTATTAAATTTGAAGATATGGTTTATAAATATGATGAGACTACAGCTGATATTATAAATTGGCTAAATCTACAAAAGAATGAACACAGAGAAAAGCAGCAATTATTTAATCCCAATAAGTCAATAAAGAATACTCAGATGTGGAAAAAGATTAAATGTGATTTAAAAGAAATTCAGTATATTGAAGAAGAATTGAGCGAATATCTTTATAGCTTTTCAGATGATTAATAACTTACTTTCTTTTTCAGGATTGAACGTTGCATTTTATGAAAACTTTTGCACAAGAATTATTCCAAAAATGAGATAGCCGATGCCTTGGCAAAGATATTCTTTGATTCGACGTTCATGAAATTAAGCAGGAGGATTGTTCATGAAAAAGGATAAAGCTATCTTAACGATACAAGAAGCGGATATCTTGTCATCCTTGTACCAGGAACCCTTCATCAACCAACGGATTCTGGCCGAAGCCTCAGACCACAGCCTGGGCGTGGTCAACCGCGCCCTGCGTTCTCTTATCTCCACCGGGTATCTTGATGAGCACGTGCAATTGACTGCACAGGGGAAGAAGATTATAAAAGAGCGCGCCCCTAAAAACGCCATTATCCTCGCAGCCGGATTCGGGATGCGCATGGTGCCGATCAACCTATCCACATCGAAGGCCCTGCTGGAGGTAAACGGGGAAAAGTTGATTGACCGGCTGATTGTGCAGCTTCAGGAGACAGGTATCACGGATATTACCATCGTCGTCGGTTTCATGAAGGATTCCTTTGAATACCTGATTGATGAGTATGGCGTAGAGCTGATTTACAATCCGGATTTCGCTTCAGCCAACAATATCCGTTCCCTCGGCATTGTCCTGGACAGGCTCTCCAACACTTATATTATCCCTTGCGATATCTGGTGCGACAACAATCCGTTCAGAAGGACTGAGCTGTATAGCTGGTACATGGTAAGTGACCTGATTGATGAGGAAAGCGATGTCCGGGTCAACAGAAACATGGAGCTGGTCACCCATACGCCCGGGAATGGCATGATAGGAATCAGCTATCTCCTTGAAAAGGACGCGGCAAAGGTAAAAGAGAAGATAATAGATTTGCTGGCGGACGGAAGACACGATGGCTCCTTTTGGGAGGCGGCCCTCTATCACAAGGATCGCATGATTGTCCGGGCGAGGGTCGTCCACAGTACGGATATTGTGGAAATAAATACTTATGAGCAACTGAGATGCCTGGATTCCGACAGCAGCCAATTGAAAAGCGATGCCATTTATACGATTGCAGAAGCGCTGGAATGCAGAGAGGATGATGTCGAAGAAATCACAGTGCTTAAAAAAGGGATGACAAACCGCTCTTTCCTTTTCTCAGTCGAAGGCGTTAAATACATAATGCGCATCCCCGGAGAAGGTACAAATCAACTGATAGACAGGAAGCAGGAGGCCGAGGTCTTCAGAACCATAAGCGGCCATGGCCTCTGTGACGATCCTGTTTACATCAATCCGGAGAATGGGTACAAAATTACAAAGTATTTGGAAAGCACACGAGCCTGCGATGCGGACAGCGTGGCTGACTTGAATCGGTGCATGGAGAAACTGAGGAGCTTCCATGCCCTGCGCCTTACAGTCCCCCATGCTTTCGACATCTTTGGGCAGATTGAGTTCTATGAGGCGCTGTGGGAGGGTACGCCCTCTGTCTATAGGGACTACATGAAAACCAAGGAGAATGTCCTGAGCCTGAGGGAGCCTGTCGAGGGCTTCCCTAAGGACTGGTGCCTTACGCACATTGATGCCGTGCCAGACAACTTCCTTTTTTCCACGCTTCCCGATGGCTCGGAAGCCCTGCAGCTTACGGATTGGGAGTATTCTGGGATGCAGGATCCGCATGTGGATATCGCTATGTTCTGCATCTACAGCCTTTATGACAGGAGACAGTGCGACAGGCTGATTGACATCTACTTCCATAACGCCTGCAGCCATCCTACCAGGGCGAAGATTTACTGCTACATCTCCATGTGCGGCCTTTTATGGTCAAATTGGTGCGAATACAAGCGGAAGCTCGGCGTGGAGTTCGGAGAGTATAGCCTGCGGCAGTACCGCTACGCGAAGGACTTCTACAAATATGCGAAAGAACTGATGGGACAGGAGGATATAGGGGTATGACAAAAGAGACACATATGGTAAAACGGGCCATTATCATGGCGGCAGGAATTGGGAAACGGATGCAGCCATTGACCTTTGAGACACCCAAGCCGTTGGTCAAGGTAAACGGCATCCGGATGATCGACACGGTCGTCTCCGCCCTCCACCAAAACGGCATCACTGAAATCTATGTGGTCGTGGGCCATCTGAAAAACCAGTTTTATGAATGGGCGAGCCATTGGCCTGGGATTGAGATAGTTGAAAACCCCTATTATGATACCTGCAACAACATATCATCGCTCTATGTTGCCCGGGAACACCTGGGAGACTGCATCATCCTGGACGGCGATCAGATTATCTATAATCCTGCAGTCCTTTCTCCGTCCTTTGCCCTCTCCGGATACAATGCGGTCTGGTGCGAAGGCGGGACGGGCGAATGGCTCATGGATGTGGAAGACGGAGTGGTCAAGTCCTGTTCCCGGACAGGCGGTTCCCATGGATGGCAGCTCTTTTCCATATCCAGATGGACTGCAGAAGACGGGGCGAGATTGCGGCAGCATCTGGCATACGAGTTCGAACGGGGGAATAGACAGATATATTGGGACGATGTAGCGATGTTCTGCCATTTTGAGGATTATACTTTAAGTATCCACAAAATGGAAGCATCGGATGTCATAGAAATCGATGGGCTGGAGGAGCTTGTGGATATCGACCATAGCTATCGAGCCTACCTGGAGAACGCACAACGGCTTTAGAAACAGCGTAGAACGGCATAAAATGGAGGTGCAGGACAATGAGCAATAAAAAAACGGCAGGCCACAGCAGGATAGACTGGATGATTACACTGGTGCCATTCTTCTTGATTATATTGCTTACCATATATCTCTTTCTCTTTCCAGAGAGCGCCAATGACACGATTGGCCAGATTCGCCTCTTCTTCGGGGACACTTTGGGGAGCTATTACCTTATTATGGGGATTGGTGTCCTTATCGTTTCGATTTTTCTGTCCTTTTCCAAGTACGGCGATATCGTGCTTGGCGAACCGGATGAGAAACCTAAGTACAGCTTCTTCACTTGGGGCAGCATGATGTTCACCTGTGGCCTCGCTGCGGACATTTTATTTTATAGCTTTGCCGAGTGGGTCATGTATGCCGCCAATCCCCACATCGCTGAGATGGGCGGAAGCCTTGCGGAGTGGGCAGGGGTGTTCCCCCTTTTCCACTGGAGCTTTATTCCCTGGGCATTCTACCTTGTCCTTGCTGTCGCTTTCGGGTTCATGCTCCATTGTAGGAAAAGGGACAGGCAGAGGTATTCTGAGGCATGCCTGCCAGTCATTGGCGAGAAACACTCACATGGTCTCCTCGGGCGCGTGATCGACTTGTTCGCGCTCTTTGCGCTGCTGGCTGGAACGGCCACGACCTTTTCCGTGGCAACTCCGCTCATGGCCGAAATCATCGTTACCTTATTTGGCATTAGCGTCAGCAGGACCGCTGTCACTATTATCATCCTTCTGATTACCTGTGCGGTTTATACCTATGCGGTTCTTTATGGATTTAAAGGGATCAGCCTTCTCGCAAAGCTCTGTATCTATCTGTTCTTTGGGCTGCTGATTGTGGTATTGCTGATAGGTGGGCAGGGGCGCTTCATTATAGAGAACGGTATCCAGAGCCTTGGAAAGATGATCCAACATTTTATTGAATTGAGCACATATACAGACCCGGCTCGGATAAATAGCTTCCCACAGGATTGGACGATTTACTACTGGGCCTACTGGATGGTATGGTGTATCGCAGCCCCATTTTTTATCGGCAGCATCTCAAGGGGGCGTACTGTCAAGCAGACCGTCTTGGGCGGATACCTTTTTGGTGTAGGAAGCACTATCGTATCCTTCATTGTCCTCAACAACTATGGACTTGGCCTCCAGGTTGCCAACAAGGCGGACTTCATTGCACAGTACGAAGCGAATGGGGATTTGTATGCGCTGATTATTGATATCATCAAGACCATGCCGGCAGCTCCGTTCATCCTGGTGGTGGCCATGCTCTGCATGATTGCCTTCTATGCTACGAGCTTTGACTCTATCGCATACACAGCGGCATGCTACAGTTATAAGAGGCTGGACGCGGGCGAGAAGCCCCGCAAGGTCATCACCTTGCTTTGGTGTATGCTATTGATTGTGCTGCCGATTGCGTTGACCTTTTCCGAGAGCAGCATGAACAACATCCAGTCTGTAAGCATCATAAGCGCATTCCCTATCGGCATTATTATGGTTCTGATGATTTGGAGCTTCATGAAGGATGCGAAGAAATACATGGCAGAAAAAATGGGTGGCAAAAAATAACGTTTCTGGAGAATAATCAAGCAGAAATGGAATACTACGCTACAGGAAGTAAATACCGCTTCCTATAGTCGAATGCGACGTTAATGAACGCACCTTTTGTCGGAAGCGCAGGGCTCGCTTCCGATAGGTCATATGATAGGGTATTGCATTTTAAGAAAAACCATCTTACAATGATATCAGGAAATAAAAAAGAATGGGAAACGCAAAAAAGCTATGCGGACAGGAGCAATACCATGAAATCAGGCAATATGAATATGGTGGCGACACACAGCGTGAAGGATGAGGATGATAAGTCCATAGGCTTTATGGTAAATGGTCAATTCATTTCTAATGAAACAATCAAGGCCGGAATATATGAGATTGATAATCTCGCCGTACAGGAGAATGGAGAGATCAGGGAAAGGGAAGCATTGCTGGAAGTCCATTACGGCGATGCCGTCATCAGGCCTGCCTATAAAAAGATTGTACAGGAAAACCAGTTCAGGAGGGATGTGCAGAAAGAATTTGAGCGCTGGAGGAAGATCGGATATGCCCAGGTGCTGCAGGTAGACGGCCCCAGGCAGGTCGGGAAGACCACAGAGCTGCTTAAGTTCGCATATAAAAACTATGGGCATGTCATATATGTGAACCTGGCGATGGACAGATTCGGGTTCACAAAGATAGCAAAGATGCCCAACATGCTATTAGGCATTGCCGATTATTGCTATAGGGCCAACCTTCCCGGCTATAAGGACAGCAGGGATACGATGCTGATCATAGACGAGATACAGACAAGCGCCGAGGTGTACAATAGCATAAGGGACTTAAGGCGCGATCTGAACTGCGATATAGCTGTGACAGGCAGCTATCTGGGAACTATATTAGGCAAGAATGGATTCTTCCTACCAGCCGGGACATTGGCGTTTATAGATATGAGCGCCATAAGCTTCAAGGAGTTCGCGCGGATATTCAAAGCCGAAAAACTGTTGGAGGGCATCGATCTATACGGTTCTGGGAACCAGGAGCATTACGATAGGTTGAACAAGCTGTATGGGATATACAGGCAGATAGGCGGATATCCGGAGGTAGTCAAAAGATATATCAAGACGAAGAGCATAGAGGACAGCCAATTAGAGATAGGCAACCTGCTACGGATATTCAAGCGGGAGTCGCAGAATTATTTCAGCCAGCCGCGGGAGGCAGAGATCTTCGAGTCGGTATATACATCGGCCTTAGAGGAAATGTGCCATGAAAAGCGCGGGACCGGGAAGGGCTATCTGGAGCTGATCGGCAAGATAGCAAAGGATAATACAAGCCTTATCGTCAACAAGGATGAGGTGGCCAACGCGGTCGTGTGGCTGATCTACGCAGGCATCCTGTGCAAGTGCGATCTGGCCGTGAACGGGGACATCAGGAACATAAGCAGGAGCAGGCGGATGTATTTTTCTGATTGCGGGCTGGTGGCCTACCTGTCAAAAATGACGACCTTGGACGAAAGCGCTATAGAGGGCATACTGACTGAGACATTCGTGTTCAATGAGCTGCGGCTGCTGTTCCATCATGACATTGCAGAAAGGAAAGTGATAGGAAGCAACGTATGTTTTTCCGTTTACGGTCAATACGAACTGGATTTCATGGTGGCTGACTCGAACAGAATCGTCTATGGGATAGAAGTAAAGTCCAGAGGCGGGAATCCATTGTCCCTTAAAGTGTTCATTGACCATCATCTCATAGATAAAGGCATAGTTGCCAAACCGACACCCGGCGGGCATGGCGACAGGTTCGATACCATACCCATCTATGCGGTGGGATGCAGGTTTCCTTACAGATGACCCTCCATAGCTGTCCAGCTGGACCTTCTGCATGGGCGCGGTGCTCGTGCAGCAGATAAATGGCTTCCTGACTATGCGGTTTCTTGACGGTTCGTCATGTCTTGCCTCCGGCATTCAGCAGGCCAGGCTCCTCCGCCCCGCAGCGATATTGGGGGCATCGGCCCTGTCCCGCATCCTTCCCATGCCGCTTCGGAACCCGATCACATTGCCTGAATCAATGCCGCCAGGTTCTTCATCAACAGCATGTCCGTCTCCTGATGATGGATAAAGGAACTGTTCATGCCATTTCTCCTGATTTTGTCAATCCAAATCAGCGCTGCCTCCCTGCTGATATCCTTCTCCAGCATTCCATAATAAATATACGCAAGTTCATTAGACACATTGGTATTAAAGACTGCGGGATCGTCAGAATTGATACAGACAATCAGATTCTGCGAATCCATGATTCCATCCAGCCGATACAGCTGATTTTCTTCAATCCCATCCAAATCTGCGATGGCCGTATTGGAAGACGGGTTTTATCTTGTTCGCTTGCAGCCATTGACCTGCTTATTGGCGAAGCAGTCCCCCTTGTAAGTCCGACCCACAAAAGCTCTGATTTCGTCCGCTTCCTGAAGATTCTGGACGAGAAATACCCTGCTGGCGATA
>OFHB01000431.1_pt1 | contig 29180 bp, 20 predicted proteins | sample 1521881 | NCBI WGS metagenome assembly OFHB01 (sample SAMEA3504090, study PRJEB24116) | mouse gut metagenome | biome: mouse gut; feature: mouse-associated habitat; material: faeces | place: Denmark | collected 2011
TGTGCAGGCTGCACAAATCGAGCTTTTTAAGGTGTAAAATCAGCGGAAGTTAACATTATAAGGGAGGATTGCGAGGGGCTTCGCTTTGACGCCCATAAAGCTACGGATATCCGTGACGGGAATCTTGATTTTGAGGGCACCAGCCTGAAGGCCAACCAGATTCCCTACAATATGGAAAAAGACATTGACAGACTTTGTCTGGAAAATGCGGTGGACAGATTCCTGAAGTCCGGAAGAAAGGAGGACGCCTTCGACGTCTATTTCTGCTATCTGGAGATGTTCGTGGGGGATTATGAGAAGACGAGAAGGATGATCGAACTCCTCTCGGAATTTGAAGCCAACGGCAGCGGCCTTTTGATGAAGCACAGGGACCACTATTCCCACTCCGTGTATGTCTTTACCCTGGGGCTGGCCATCTATGAATCCAATGCCTTCTTTCAGGAGACCTATCGGAAGTTCTATGACCTGAAGGACAGACAGAAGGCAGCCTGTCATTTTCTGCAGTATTGGGGGCTGGCGTCGCTCTTCCATGACATCGGCTATCCTTTTGAGCTGCCCTTTGAACAGGTGGCTTCCTATTTTGAAGTGGACGGGGACAAGCGGGAGGAAAGACCTTTTGTGGCATATCACGGCCTGGATTCCTTCATTGCCATAGACGAGGAGGTCAGGGCCTCCCTGAAAGAGGTGATAAGCGGAAGGGACTTTGCCGACACAAACGAGCTGTACGCGTACCTTTTGGCGGACAGGCTGGCTGCCACCTATGGGTTCACGGAAAGCCGGATGCTGGAATACCTGACCGAAAAGCCCACAAGGCCGGACAAGTTCAACCATTACATGGATCACGCCTATTTCAGCGCGTCGGTGCTGTTCAAGAAGCTGTTCGGAGAGATGAAGTGTACGCTGAACCGGGAATCCCTGGACGCCTTGACGGCAATCCTCATGCACAACAGCCTGTATAAATTCTGCATCGCCCATTACAAGAGCGAAAGGAACATACGGTTCCAGGCAAAGTTCCATCCCCTGGCCTTTATGCTCATGCTCTGCGATGAACTGCAGTGCTGGGACAGGACGGCATATGGGAGGAACTCGAAGAAGGAGCTGCATCCCATGGGATGTATCTTTGATTTCTCCGACAACAAAGTGAAGGCCGTCTATCTGTTTGACGAGAAGGAAATGGCGAAAATCAACGGATTCAAGGACGCTTACATTGAATGGCTCCAGGAGCGGCCCCAGGAGAAAGCGCCGGCGTTAAAGGCATACTCCGCAATGTACATCAGGCAAAAGGGGATGTCCGGTTTCCAGGAGGACATTGAGCGGATCGTGGATCTGACGGAGATGAAGCTTACGGTGGAAACGGGGTTGGCAGCCAATAGCAGGGGGGCGGACAGAGGTTATCTGTCTGACAGCAATTTCATAAATCTGTACAATTTCGCCGTCATTTTGAATGGCAGGTGGGACAACGCTCAGTGGAAGCAGGCCAAGAAGGCCGGGCAGGAAGAGAAGTTCCTGGCAGATGAGGAAGCGATGGAGAAGTTCCTGGAGTCCTTCAAGGGGCTATCCCTGGAGTATAAATTGTACAACATCAATCAGGCGAAAGCATTTGCGGGGCATATGGCTAAGATCGGCTGTTTTTATACCGATAAGCCTGTGGACTTTGAACTGGTGGAGGGCTTCAGCGCCGAGGACCTGGTGAAAATAGGGGTGCTGGAGCATCAGAGATGGCTGCAGGATCATTATGCCATGGGCTGGATATACGGCACACCGAAGAAGGAAGAACGGGATTTCCTCAGGCAGCATAAAGACATGGTTCCGGAGTTCGGGGAAGGGCAGGCCAATGTTTCGGCCGAGGTGGCGAAGGAGAACTATGAAAGGCTTGATCTGGCAGAGCAGAACAAGGACACCGAGCCCATGGAGTGCATGCTTGCCATGCTTAAGATGTTCGACGGAATCAGAATATACAGATTGTATGAAAGTTAAAGAGGGGGATGTGCGATGACACCGGAGGAGAACAGAAGAAGATCTGTGGATGAACACGTCAGGTACATTAAGAATCATTTATGTGATAAGGACAGCAACAAACCATACGTGTTCATCAGTTATAAGAGTGACGACTGGGAAACAGTCCTCCATGACATTGTTTACAGGCTTTTGAAAGAGCATGGCCTTAATGTGTATTTTGACGGCAGCTTTGATACCCATAATGATTTGTGGATTTCACAGTTCCCCGAAAACATGGAGAATTATAACTGCAAGGGGGTCATAGCGTTTGTCGATGACAAATATGCCACAAGTTATGCGACGCTGCTGGAATTGATGTACAGCCAGACGCAGCAGGCAGGGAAAAAGGTAGTACAGGTAAATCTGGACAAGCTCACGGCCATGGATGGCGCCGAGGGGGAGATCAATACAGGGCTGGGGGTAAAGAACTATGAAGACGGCACTGTCAACCTGAATGCCGGCACGGAAAAGAGCCTGTTTGACGAGACGTTCGAAGAGCTGGTGGATATAGGGGTATTCAAGGAGGCGCGCCATTGGTATAAGCGGGACAGGCCCTTTACAAAGAAAAGGTGCAGCAATCTTGTAAAGAATCTGCTTGCCCATCTTAAAATCAACGAAAATTATTATAATGGGCCTGACGGCGATTTAGAGGGAATCGTCGGTTCCATCCAGGACGCCCTGGGCAAAGAGGTCTTCCATAGGGAAAAGCCCGATATCGTTATAGAGAAGGAAACGGTGGTTGTCAGGTTCCGGAATGACGAGCAGGTGCAGGAATTTGAGATAGAAAAAGGCCGGAAACTGGAGGAGCCCGCCGAACCGAAGAAAGACGGGAAGGTCTTCAGGGGATGGCATGAATTGATTCCGGATGTGGACGGGGGGCGGAAATGGGATTTCCGAAAGGATGTGGTGGGTTCTGACATGGAACTGCTTGCCCGGTGGGAACCTGTCGTGTCCAAACCCGACAGCGGAACCATATCCCTGACGGATTTCCTGGCAAAATATGGCAACAATACTTTCAAAAAGGATACCTTTGCGAAATTCAGGCTGGTGGGGGCAGAAGGGTATGAAAGATACGGCACGGAATTCTGCGATTCCGCCTTCGATCTGGCTTGGGGATTCGTCATGAAGCTCCTCGCCGAGAGGGGGATGGATTTCATCCGGGAGGTGAATGAGAGGCACCCGGGGCTGAAGAATCCGGTGTTCATCAGCCAGGACATTTATGATAGGCGGGAGGATCAGAATAAATACAGGAAGATTGAAGCGGAAGGCGTGGAAGGGTATTACATGTACCGCCATTACGGGCAGTACCAGTGGATTGACGCGGTGCTGAAGCCCAGGCTGTTGGAGTTCGGGCTTCCCATAGACCGGTTTTCCTTTGCGTATACGTCAGAGGAGGGTGCCGGCGGGAGCGGGCAGAAGGAAGTTCCGGGAACGGATCTGACCAAGACTGCCGGATCCGATGAAGCTGCCAAAAGGAAAGGCAGTACGGAGAAACCGGTAGACCAGGGAAAAGATGGAGAGGACATAGATGTAGTGCAAATGGGCGGCAGAATCACAGGCCCGGTGACCCTCTCCGGGGGAGGACCTGTGGAAAAGATAAGCGGCAGACATCGGCTGTCGGCCTTTTTGGAAGAATACAATAACAAGAAATTCCAGTCGAAATCATGCAGCCACATCAGCCTGATCGGCGTGAATGGCTGCGAGCGGTATTCCCTGGAGAGGGACGGGGACGGCAAGGCCTTTGGGACAGCGCGGCAGCTGGTGTTCTGTTTTGCCATGAGCCGGATCGACGAGATGGGGATGGCGTATATTGAGCGGGTGAACGGGGACGGAAATATGAAAAATCCCATTTTCATCACACAGGAGGAGCATCAGGCCCGGAAGGAAAGAAAGGAGAGCGTCACCTATACGGCAGTGACCTCCCAGGCGGTCAACGGCTACAGCATGTGCACCCATTATTCGGAGTACGATTGGCTGAAGAATTCCCTGACGAAGCAGCTGAAGGCATTGGGGCTGTCCCAGGAGGATTTTTATCTGGAATTTGAGTAAGGGGGAAAGAGTTGGTTACCTATTCTGAGCTTGAAAGACTGATCACGGATGCCAGGTTCCAGAACCTGAAATTCCGCCAGGAGAAGACGAATGTCTTCACCATCGTAGGGCAGACCCACACGGAGCACTGGCACAGCTCCTTTATGGCATGGCTCCTGGACGCCCATTCCTCCCTTCGGCTGGGACATTTTCCCCTGGCGAGGCTGCTGAACATCTATATGATCAAGAATCCTCAGTGCGGCTTCACGCTCAGGGACATCTATCGGTGGAATCTGGATAACGTGAAATTCTGCACGGAAAAAGATGCGTCCCATGAGGGGAAAAAGCGTTCCATTGACGTATATGGGGAGAGCGACGAGCTGGTCATCGTCATAGAGAACAAGGTGAACGCCAGGGAGAACTACAACAATTCCGCCCAGGGGCAGACCATAGATTACTATCACTATGTGGAGTCCAACAAAAAGCCGGGACAGAGGGCGCTGTACTTTTTCGTCACGGCGGATCAGAAGCAGACCTCTTACGCGGATATGTACACCCATATCTCCTATCAGGAAATGTATGACGGCATCATCGCGAAGTGCATCGCCCATCCCCAGGTTTCGGAGGACGGGAAATATCTGCTGGAGCAGTACGCCGCCAATCTCCGGGAGACGATCCACAACTCCAATACGCCCATGGCGCTGGTGAATGTGGCCCTGTGCAAGGAAATCTACGAAGAGTATCCGGAGGTGCTGGACGGCGTCTTCGAGACCGTGGAGGCGGCGGGCAGCCTGAAGGACAGCGGCGAGCCGGCCTGCATGGCATATGAGCATTATCAGAGCATATTTGACGAGATCTATCTCTCGGTGGAAGAGCGGTATGGGCGGACGCCCAACAGGCAGCTCCAGCGGCAGGTTACCGATTTTACGGAACTGTACAGACGGGGAGCCGTGAAGGACGGAATGCGTTTCGTGATGAAGTATGACGGGGAGACCTACTATGCAAGGGCAGTGCTTGCCGACAACAAAACAGACTGCTATTTCCAGGTGCTGGACGAGGACGCAAAGCCCTTTGTGGAGCCGGGGACCGGGCGGATTCTGGGGATATATGACAATGCGTCCACTGCCGGTGTGGACGTCATCAACCTCAGGCGGGAAAAGAAGGGCGTCCGCAACCGGGTAAGGACCCTGCGGGGGACGGTCTACTGGGTGAATGAAGAGGGACTGAGCATCCGGGAGCTGATAGAAAAATACTGAAGAGGCGTGTGAAGTGAAAGAGATATTCAGGAAATTGATTCCGGTCATATGTCTGGTGCCGCTGGTGGTGGGCATGGTGGGGTATCTGCTGTCCGGGGAATGGATCAGCAACGCTTTGTACGCAAGCTTTGCGCTCTATTTCACGAATCCCGTGTCGGAGGCGTACAATGGGTGCATTGAGTTTGCCAGATGGACAGCGCCGCTTGTGACGGCCACGGCGATTCTGTGTGTGCTGAAAAGCGTGTGGGACGGGCTGGCCTGGAGAGTGACGGGGCTGGCCAGGGACAGCGTGGCGGTGTACACGGACGAGGACATTGCAATCAGGTTCGGGCGGAAGACCAGGGCCGTGTATCCGGGAGAACGTTTTTTAAGTTATTTTAAATCGCATATCATTCTGTTTGCCTCCGACCGGAAGAGCCTGCAGTTTTTTGAGGAGCACAGGGCGCAGCTGGAGGGGAAGGCGGTCTATATCGGCCTCAGGGAACTGGAGATGGGGCTGATGCGGGAAGTGGACGGGGTGACGTTTTTTGACATCAACAGTTCCATAGCCAGGAATTTCTGGAAGAAGACAGGCCTCTGGAGGCAGGGGAAAAAGGAAGCCGGCATCGTCATCTATGGGGACGGGCTTCTGGCCCAGAACATGCTGAGCGCGGGACTGCAGCTCAATCTGTTCTCGAAGGAGCAGCATATCACCTATCATGTGGTCTCAGGAAAGGGGCATTTTCAGAGAAAGCATGCGGATCTGCCGCTGCTGAACGGGGATGAAATCGTATACCATGCAGGCTCCGAAGAAGGCGGCATGGACGCTGCGGCATGGGAGGCTATTGAGAGGGCGGATTTTGTCCTTGTAGCCGACCTGGTATCCGCGGAAATGCTCCAGACCATCGCCGTGAAAACGGGGGAGGGAAAGCTGTACTATTATTCTCCGGTGGGCGGTGACACGGGAGAGTACATGGCTTTCGGGAAGCCCGCGGCCTTTGGTAGGAACGAGGAGATTTTCACGGATGAGAACATCCGCAGGCAGAAGCTGATACAGGCGGCCATGGCGCTGAACGGGCAGTACGCGGAGAAGTACGGGACGGAGAAGGACTGGAACCGGCTTTCCGGGTTCCTGAAAAGCTCCAACATATCGTCGGCGGATTTCCATCAGGTGCTGAAGGAGCTTGCTTCCTCGGTGCCGGAGGAGGAGCTGGCCGAGTTGGAGCATATCCGGTGGGGCAGGTTCTATAGCCTGAATTACTGGAAGCAGGGAAGCCCGGAAGGCGGGGGCAGGAAGGATGACGCCAGGAGGATCCACAGGGACCTGGTGCCGTACAGCACACTCAGCGAGGAAGAAAAAGAGAAAGACAGGGATGTGGTAAAACGGGCGGCGCAGCGGTAGGGTCACAGGCGCTTCTGGTAGGCAATCCGGGGGCTGCCGTCCTCCACGTAGATGATGCCGCATTTTACGAAACCGTTTTTTTCCAGAAGGTGCTGCATGATGGCATTGTCTCTGTGGGTGTCGATTCTGATATTGGGAATCTGCGCCATGCAGTATGACAGGCATTGGCGAAAGATTCCTTTTGCGGTGCCGTTGCCGGCGAGCCGGTGGATGGTGCCGTAGGGGGCGGCGTTCAGCCACCGGCCCTGTTCGATGGTCTGATAGGTGGGGTCATCCCCTATGATAAAGGTAAAGACGGCACAGAGGTGGCCGTCTTTTTCTATGACATGGCTCTGGCCTTTTCGGATGTCCGCCTGCAGGACGGCGGCGGAAGGCCTGTCGTCTCCCCATTGGGTGGGATTGCCGTTCCGGCGCATCTGGGTCCTGGCGTAGGCGTATATCTGTAGAATCTGTTCTAAATCTTCCAGTCTCGTGGTTCTGATGGTCATAGGGGACATCCTTTCTGTTTCTTCTTTGTTTGGCTCCCCGCCCGGTGCCGGATTTTGTTTCCGGCCTCAGTCCCGTTCATAGCTGAGATTCCTGTATTCGCTGGGCGTATGCCCGGTGTATTTCTTGAAAGTCTTCAGAAAATAAAAGTAATCGTTGAAGCCGGTCTTCAGGGAAATCTCATTGATGGAGATGTCGGTGGTGGTCAGCAGCTTTTTGGCGTTGGTGATGCGCAGATTGGTCAGGTAATGGGAAAAGGTGGTGCCCGCTGACTTTTTGAAGAGCTGGCTGATGTAGTTGGGGTTCAGGTTCACCATTTTTGCCACGTCCCGCAGCGTGATGTTCTCATGGTAATAAGTGTTCACATACTTCATGATTCTTAAAAAGTACACATTGCTTAAGCCCTCGGATTCCTCATGGGTCTCCGGGGCGGCATTGATCAGCTGGAGGAGACTGTCCAGCAGTTCCGTGAAGGAAGCGTATTCATGCACCAGCTGCCTGTAATTGTACAGCATGTAGTCCTGGGGATTTACCACCAGCTGTGGGTTGGAGATGATCATATTGTAAAGCAGCTGGGCGGAATGGATGGAGAGCTGCTTGTAGGAATCGCCCTCCTTCAGCTGGGTCAGCAGCTCGCACAGCCGCTCCTTCTCCGCGAAGGACACGGCCTTCTGGATCTGCAGCATCAGCGGCACGGAGTGGAAGTCATGGTAGGTATCGCATATCCTGCACTCCGGATTCATGAAGAAATGGTATGCCATGGAAGTATATTTGTAGAAAGCCATCTGGAAATCCCGGGCCGTCACCGCAAGGGGATAGACGCCGATGCCCAGGACGCCGGGAGAGCGGGAGGCCTCTTCCAGCAGATTCCTGTCATAGGGAGAGCAGGAAAGGTATCCATAGTGGTTGATGCCTACGCGGAAGCTCAGGGTTCCCGGCAGCTGCAGCGGGGCATCGCTGACGGAGGAGACAAAATAGTAGCTGTCCTGCAGAATTCCGTTTTCCTCCAGGTACCGGCTGATCTTGTCCGTGTCATTGCCGTCGACGGCGGCCAGGAAATCGTCCGAAGAGATGAGGCTGGGGGTGCTTTGCTGCAGATTTCGGATCGCCTTCAGCAGCAGCCCGGTGACCTCGTCGTATTCCACAGGCTTCAGGCAATAGCCCAGGACGCCGTACTGGATGGCCTTCTGGGCATAGGAAAATTCCGCATAGCCGCTGATGATGATGACCTGGGTCTTCAGCGCCTGCTTTGAGACCATTCTGCACAGCTCCAGCCCGCTGTACCCGGGCATGCGGATATCCAGGATTGCGATATCAGGGGGGGTATTTACCAGGATGTCGTAAGCCTGTTTCCCGGAGGTGGCAGTGTATGCCACTTCCATATTATATTGCGCCCAGGGAATGTGGTTCAGCATAGAATCCATGATAGATTGTTCATCATCCGCCAGCAGTACCTGGTACATGTTTTGTCCTCCTATTCCAGTTCCGCATCTGCCCCGCTCAGTCCCCGGACATGATCAGATGCTGTTTCTGTTTTCTGCGGTTTTTCGCTTGTTTCTGATTGGTTCGGCATATGCAGGGTCACCACGGTTCCGTCATTTTCCCGGCTGTTGAGGGTGATGCCGTATTCCTCTCCGTACTGCAGCTTCAGCCGGGCATTGGTGTTCAGGATGCCTACATAATTGTCAGCGTTGTAGTGGGAGCCTGTGAGGATGGTCTGCATTTCCTCCAGTTTCTCCGCGGGCATTCCCACGCCATCGTCCCTGATCTCCACGGTAAATTCCGTCTCCGTCACTGTGCAGCCGATATACAGGATGCAATGTTCCAGGGCGGGCTCGATTCCGTGCTGGATAGCGTTCTCTACCAGAGGCTGCAGAATGATCTTGATGACAGGCATCTCCAGCGCCTCGTCAGGCACATTGAAGAAAATGTCGAATTTGTCATGGAAGCGGTACTTCTGAATCTCGATGTACGCCTTCGTCATCTCCAGCTCTTCCCGGAAAGGGACGATGGGATTCCCCTTTGTGCTGTAACGGTATATTTTGCCCACTGCCACGGCGATGGAAGCGATTTCCGGGGCCTGATAGGTCAGCGCCAGGGAGCGGATCAGCTCCAGCACATTGTACAGGAAATGGGGATTGATCTGGCTGCGGAAATAGTCGATCTGGGTGGCCTGGGCCCGTATTTTTTCTTCATACAGCTTGGAGGATGTCTCGAAAATCTGTTCATTCAGCGTCTCTATATCGGAAAACATATGGTAGAAAGCCATGGCCAGGTCGTGCACCTCCGCGCAGCCCCTGACCTCCAGCGGGTGCTGAAGATGCCGCTGCTTCCGGCTCCGCATCTCTTCTATGATGCCGCTGATCTGGTTCAGGGGCTTTACCATGTTGCGGTACAGGGAGACCATCATCAGCAATGCCGAGAGCACCAGGGCCACCAGCAGAAACCAGATATAGTAGGTCATGTCGCTGAGCATCTCCCGGATGGAGGGGATGTCCACTGCGCTGATGATATAGCAGTTCGCCGTGTCGGAATAGGTCATCTGGATGGAAAAAGAATCACGGTTCACCGTATACGGAGCCGGGCTGCTGGAGCCGGACAGCTGCCCGATATATTCCTGACAGGTGGTTGCCACCGCCTCCGCAAACAGGGGGGAATTGCTGCTGAGCCCGCTGACATTGCCGCTTGTGTCCATGATGAAGAAAGAGGACGGCGAGTCTGTGGCGTAGGAATCCAGATCCAGTTTGCTCATGTCCAGCGAGACGAAGACGCAGCCGATATGTTTTCCGTAGTTGTAGACATTGCAGCAGTAGACATAGTAATCCTTGTCCGCCAGGGAGAGGAAGCTGCTCTTTTTCAGTCCCAGTCCATGGCTGGTGCTGATGTTGCTCTCCAGGGCCTGTTGGTACAAGGCGGACAGGTCTTCCTCAGAGAACAGCGTAGACCAGTGGATCAGCTGGTTCACAAAGGCGATGTCCGCGAAGCAGGCGTTCATGGACTTGATGTAAGTGACATCGTCCTCCAGCTGCAATGTGGTTTCCGGCGCCAGATCCTGATAGGACTTCGCCTCAAAAAGGTCACGGTAGAAGCCGTCTGTCTGGAACTGGCGGCACAGCACGTCCACCTGAAAGCACAGCGTGTCCAGCTGGTTGCTGTATTTTTCTGTAAAGAGATTCACATAATTGGTCACATTGGTCATAAGAATCTGCTGAGCAGTTCGGAAAATCAGAAAAGTGAAAGTGCCGATCATCAGCAACGAGAGGACGCTGATGATCATAAACTGTCTCTGAATCGGAAATCTGTTAAAGCTGCGCTTTGGATGAGGCTTCTGGGCACCATTCATAGAGACCTCCTTGAATCTGTTTCACACTATTCTATCACAAACAGTACCATTTTGCGTATGGAAAAAAGTTATTTAAATCTAAGAATATTTCATATAAAAGCATCAGAGATGTATTTTTTTCAGAATATCTGAAGATTTTTCATATAGGGAAAACCCATATCTGCCGGGTGCCCGGAAAAAGAGAGAGATTTTGTTCATGTAAATTGTGACAAGGATTTTATAAAATATATATAAAGTCTTTGTTGCTTTTTTGTAAAGGAAGAAGCGCGGCAAAGACATGTTGACAATAATGTGTGCCGGACAGGAGATGACATGTGGAGAAATAGAAGACGGATGCTTGGACTGCTGCTGGCGGCAGTGTGCGTGAGCGGCTGCGGGGGGCAGGAACAGCCCCGGGAGCCGGACATGGGGGCAGAGTCCCAAAGCGGAGAAGAGGGACAGTTACAGGAGGGGCAGGGGGAAGAAGAGACCCAGGTGCCCCGTTTCTGGGAGATGCATACCAGGGAGGAGATGATCGGCGCGGATTACCTTCTCTATGAGGTGAACTGCGCGGGCGCGGAGACAGGGGAACTGGGGGTGTACCAGTCAGGTGCGGATCAGGAATACGGAACGGATCAGGTCACCGGGAAACAGTGGGGCTATCGGCCTGCCGACTATCTCAGGGCCGTGGAGGACGATTCGGGAGAAGGGCTCACCGCCAGCCGCTGGGAAATCGGTGAGGACGCTGATTATAAGGAAGAGACGGGATTCTATTACGACTTCGAAGTGCCCGCCGGAGAATATGAGGTCACATTGGGCTTCTACAATCCTTTCAGCGCCAGAACCCTCTGCGTGGACATAGAGGGAAAGCGGGAAGTGGACGCCCTGAAGATTCTGAAATACAAGCTGACGGAGACGCAGGTTCCGGCAGAGGTGACGGACGGCAGCCTGGAGATCAAAGTGTACAATCCTGACCGGGGGACAGATGCCATGAAGGATCCCATCCTGAGCTACATTGTGGTCAGGGCAGTGCCGGAGTATGACGGGGAGCTGCTGGACCTGTACCTGGAGGAGACCCAGGTGCCGGAAGAGTACGCGGACCGCTTTACCCGGAAATCATATGAAGCCTATCAGGAGAGCCGGGAAGCGGCGCTTGCGCTTGTCTCCCAGAAGGCCGATACGGAGCAGTACAGAGAAGTCTGTGAACAATTGATGACAGCATACAAGGAGTTGAAAGAAGTGAAAGTATATGACACATTTCAGGTAGGGAAACGATGGACGGACGATGAGGGGAATCTGATACAGGCCCACGGAGGACAGGTGCAGAGACTGCCTGTCAGGGACGAAGCCACAGGAGAGATGGTGGAGAAATGGTGGTGGGTAGGCGAGGACAAGTCCGCCGGCTACAGGGGAGGAATCAGGGCCTACAGCTCGGACGATCTCTACAACTGGCATTTCGAAGGCGTGGTCATGCGGAATGTGGACAGCCGGGCGCAGCTGGAGGAAGAGGAGTATTTTCAGGAGCTTTACGGGGATTACACCAGCGAGCAGCTGGACAATGTATATGCCTGCCTTTCCTCGGAGACGGCCGTGATTGAACGGCCTAAGATGCTCTACAATGAGAAGACGGATATGTACGTCATCTGGTTCCATGCGGACGGCCCCACGGAATTCAGCGATTCCAACTACGCGGCGGCTTCCGCGGGAGTGGCGGTGAGCAAGAGCCCGTCCGGTCCCTTCCGGTTCATCGACAGATACCGCCTGAACACCTGTCCGCCGGATCAGGAGGATTTCTATCCGGAGAGCAAGGGAATGGCCCGGGACATGAATCTGTTCGTGGACACGGACGGGACTGCCTACATCATCTATTCCAGCGAGGAGAACCTGACGCTGTACATATCAAAGCTGAATGAGGAATATACCTATCTGGCCACGGATCCGGAGTCGGCGGTCTACGGCGTGGACTATGTAAGGCTGTTTCCGGGAGCGCAGCGGGAAGCGCCGGCGCTGTTCCTGCGGGACGGGGAGTACTATCTGGTGACGTCGGGCTGTACCGGCTGGGCGCCGAACCAGGCCAGGTACTACAGGGCGGATTCGGTCCTGGGAGAGTGGACTGACTGCGGAGACCCCTGCGTGGGAGACACGAAGATGACCACCTTTGATTCCCAGAGCACATGTGTATTCCTGGCGGATGAAGAGAAAGGCACCTATATCTACATGGGGGATCGGTGGAACAGCGAGGATTTGGCGAATTCCAGATATATCTGGCTTCCGGTGGAGTTTGACGGGGAAGGCGGGATGCACCTGAACTATCTGGACGAATGGTCTATGGAGGATTTCCAGTAGAAGTAAAATGCCCCAGGAGGGGCAGATGGGAGCGAAGATGAGGAAAGCGGGAAAGCAAAGGGCAGTTGGGAAAAGGGCCGTCAGGACAGCCCGGCGGGGGCTGGCGGCGGTTCTGACAGCGGCACTGGTTTTGACGGCATGGTGCGGAGAGAATCTGCAGGCGGAGGCCGCGTCGGACACCAAAACGGCAGCAGATCTCCGGGCAGACCTTTTGGATGTGATACAGGATACCGGCAGTTATGAGGAATATTTGGAGGCCCATGCCCAGGCGGCATATCCGGAGACAGAGGTGACGGTAAAGGGGACGGATTACCTGGAAGCTTCCGAAGGGTTCTACGCGGAGGAGGACGGGCTGTGCACCCTGGAAGAGGGCAGCGTCACCTATGAGGTGGAGGTGCCCCAGGCGGGATTCTACAGCATCCGTCTGAAGTACTACCCCATAGAGGGCAAGAACAGCTCCATTGAGAGAGAACTGTACATCAATGGGGAGGTTCCTTTTGAAAATGCCCAGTACCTGAAATTTTCCAGAATCTGGATCAACGCCGAGGAGATTGTCAGGGATTCCAGAGACAATGACGTAAGGCCGAAGCAGGCGGAAGCCGGGCAGTGGATGGAGACCTTTCTGAAAGACAGCGACGGCTACTATCAGGATGCCTTCGATTTCTATTTTGAGAAAGGCAAAAATACCATCACCCTGAGCTCCACCAAGGAGCCTATGAAGATTGGCAGCATCACTCTGACCCAGGAGGAAGCGCTTCCTGAGTACGCCGGCTATCAGGCGGAGCACCAGGGGGCCGGCCATCAGGCAGTGTCCTGTGAGACTGTAGTCGTACAGGGGGAGACGGCGCTGTATAAATCGGATTCCACGCTGTACCCCATCACGGACCGCAGTTCACCTCTGACAGAGCCCTACAGCCCCAGCAAGACCCGTCTGAACGTGGTGGGCGGAGCCAACTGGAAACAGGTGGGGCAGTGGATTTCCTGGGAGGTGGATGTGCCCTCGGACGGCATGTACGAGATTGCCATGAGGTACCGCCAGAACATCAACACCGGCGTGACGGTGGTGCGCTCCCTTTCCATTGACGGACAAGTGCCTTTTGCGGAGGCGAGAGAGTGCAAGTTCTACTACGGAAGCGACTGGGAGGTTGCGGCCCTTGGCACGGAGGAAGCGCCCTATGAATTCTACCTGACGGCCGGGAAGCACATGCTGCGGCTGGAGATTGGCCTGGGCGATGAGATGGCGGAGATCATCCGCAGGACAGACGACTGTATCTCCGAGCTGAACAGGGCCTACAGGCAGCTGCTGATCGTGATCGGCAGTTCTCCGGACACCTTCCGGGACTACCAGCTGGAGTCCAAGACGCCGGAAGCGCTGGAGATTCTGGCGCAGCAGTATGACAATATCGTGGAGATCAAGAGACTGGTGGACGAATATTCCAAGGGAAGCTCAGGCAGCCAGTCCGCATCCATAGACAATCTGGTGAACCAGCTCAAGAGAATGGTGGAGGAGCCGGATACCATCGCGAAGCAGTGGGGAGCGTTCAAGGACAATATCGTGTCGCTGGGCTCCTGGCAGCTGACCATGAAAGAGCAGCCCCTGGAGATTGATTATCTGATGGTGGGGGCGCCGGGGATGAAGCTCCCCAAAGCGGAAGCGGGATTCCTGGCGAAAGCCAGCCATGAGGTCAAGCAGTTCTTCGCCAGCTTCGTGGAAGACTATGACAGCATCGGCGAAGTGTACGAGGGGGAAGCGCTGAATGTGTGGCTCCTGGCAGACGGCGCCACGGTGACCAGCGCCAGCGGCAGCGGCCGCGATCAGGCCACGGTCATCAAGGACCTGGTGGACAATTATTTCGTCCCCCGGACCAATATCCCGGTCAACGTAAAGCTGGTCAACAGCGGCGTGCTCCTGTCCGCGACGCTGGCGGGGGAAGGTCCGGATGTGGCGCTGAACGTGGCGGGCGTGGAGCCTGTGAACTACGCGCTGCGCAACGCTGTGACGGATCTGACCCAGTTCGAGGATTTTGAGGAGGTCAGGAAATGGTTCCACGAGGACGCCATGACCCAGTTCACCTTTGACGGCGGCGTGTACGCCCTTCCCCAGACCATGTCCTTCCATGTGCTGTTCTACCGGGCGGATATCCTGAAGGAACTGGGCCTGGACATCCCCCGGACATGGGATGACTTCTATGAAGCGCTGGCAGTGATCCAGAAGAACAATATGAACATCGGCATCACGCCGGACTATACCACCTTTGCCATGTATCTGTACCAGCACGGCGGCACCTATTATACGGAGGACGGCATGTCCAGCGGGCTGGACACGGAGAACGCAGTGGAAGCCTTCAAGCGCTGGACCAGCAATTATGTGAATTACCGCATGCCGGTGACTTATGACTTTGCCAACCGCTTCCGAAACGGGGAGATGCCTTTGGCCATAGGCGACTATACGAACTACAGCTATCTGTCGGTGTTCGCGCCGGAGATCAGGGGTCTGTGGGGCTTTACCGTGGTGCCGGGATACGAAAAGGAGGACGGAACCACCGACCACAGCGTCTCCACCTGGGAGTCCGCGTCCGTCATCATGGCCACCAGCGACCAGAAGGAAGAAGCATGGGAGTTCCTGAAGTGGTGGATGAGCGCGGATACCCAGTCCGACTACGGCAATGAAATCGAAAATGTGCTGGGCGTGTCCGGACGTGTGGCCACTGCCAATCTGGAAGCGCTGGCCAATCTGCCCTGGTCTAACCGTGACTTCAAGCAGCTTATGGCGCAGCTGGAATGGGTGAAGGCAATCCCCCAGATTCCCGGCAGCTACTATACCGAGCGCAACATCAGGAACGCGTTCTACACGGTATACAACAACAATGAGGATCCCAGGGAGACGCTGCAGGATATCGTGAAAACCATCAACACCGAGATTGACAGCAAACGGGAAGAATTCGGGCTGCCAGTCAGGCAGACAGCGGGAGGAGAGGACTGAATATGAGCAAGAAAGTGCAGACAACGCACATGGAGGATGACCGGAAGCTGTTCCCGCTTCTGGTGGATTATGGGAAGATCAAGGCGCGGCAGCTGGGGAAGAGCATCGTAAAGCACAAGCTCTCCTACTTTTTCATCGCTCCTTACTGCCTGTTGTTTATCATGTTTTACCTGGTTCCCGTCTGTGTGTCCATAGCATTGGGATTCACTTATTTCAACGTGCTGGAGCCACCCAGGTTCATCGGATGGAAGAATTACGTGGATCTGTTCTTCGCGGACGAGATTTTCCTGACGGCGGTGAAGAATACGTTTCTCTTCGCCGTGATCACAGGGCCTGTGGGATATTTCCTGGCGCTGTTCATCGCCTGGATGATCAACGACATCAAGAATTCCAAGGTGAGAGCCTTCCTGACCCTGATTTTCTACGCGCCCACGATTTCCGGCCAGGCCTATGTGGTGTGGAAGTACATCTTCTCCAGCGACACCTACGGCCTGGCAAACGGCTGGCTCATGAAGTTGGGCATCACCTACAGCGCGAACCTTTGGTTCGAAGACGAAAGATACATCATGCCTATCCTGATCATCGTGATTCTATGGATGAGCATGGGAACCGGATTCCTGTCCTTTATCGCCGGGCTCCAGAATGTGGACAGATCCCTCTACGAAGCCGGCTACATGGACGGCATCAAGAACCGCTTCCAGGAGCTGTGGTACATCACGCTTCCCGCCATGAAGGAGCAGCTGATGTTCGGCGCGGTCATGACGATTACAAGCTCGTTTTCCATTCACGACCAGCTGGCGGCCCTGGCGGGCTTCCCCAGCGTCAACTACGCGGCGCACACGGTAGTGTCCCATCTGGTGGACTACGGTAGCGTCCGCTTTGAGATGGGCTATGCTTCCGCCATCGCCACGCTTTTGTTCATGGTCATGATTCTTTGCAACAAGCTGGTTCAGAGTATCTTAGGAAGGGTTGGTAAGTGATGATGAAAATAAAACACAAAAAGAGGGCGAAACAGAACCATTCCAGAGCGGGCGATGTCTTCAGCATATTGATTCTGATTGTCATGGGATCCTTCATGGCGCTGCCGCTGGTCCTCGCCATCAGCAATTCCTTAAAGCCGCTGGAGGAGCTGTTCATCTTCCCGCCCAGATTTCTGGTGAAGAATCCTACCCTGACGAACTTCCATGATGTGTTCGTGCTGATGAGCCAGTCCTGGGTGCCTTTTTCCAGATACATATTCAACACGGTGTTCATTACCGTAGTCGGAACCTTCGGGCACCTTTTTGTGGCGAGCCTGTGCGCCTATGCGCTGGCAAAGCATAATTTCCCGGGACAGAAAGTCATATTCTGGGTGATCGTGACGGCCCTGATGTTCTCCACCCAGGTGACGGCCATCCCCAACTACCTGATTATGTCCAAGGCGGGCTTTCTGGATTCCTACATATCACTGATCCTGCCGGCCATCGCGAAGCCCCTGGGGCTGTTCCTGATGAAGCAGTTCATGGAGCAGATACCGAGCTCTCTGCTGGAAGCGGCCAGAATCGATGGGGCAAGCGAAGTGACCACCTTCTGGAGGATTGCCATGCCCCAGGTGAAGCCGGCATGGTTGACGCTGATTATCTTCTGCTTCCAGGATCTGTGGAACCTGCAGGGATCCAACTATATCTATACAGAGCAGCTGAAGACCCTGCCCTACGCCCTGAGCCAGATTTCCGCGGCGGGCATATCCAGGGCGGGAGCCACGGCGGCAGTATCTGTCATCATGATGATTGTGCCCATAGTCATATTTGTGGTCAGCCAGAGCAATATCATCGAGACGATGGCGTCATCCGGTATCAAAGAGTAAGGAGCGTGGAATATGAAGAAAAGAATACTGACTGCCATATGCTCTGGGCTGCTGGGGGTAACGATGATGGCCGGCAGCGCGCTGACGGCATCAGCCCAGGTGCCCTATGACTCTTACAGCTTCAACTATTGGGGGGAAGAAGTGCTGCAGCCCCATTCCTACCTGTATGAAAGAACCCTCACCAGCCTGGATTTCGGCCTTTCCTTAAGCTTTCCGGAGGACATGTGCATCCACGGCGAGTATCTCTATGTGGCGGACACCGGCAATTCCAGGATCCTGAAGCTGGATTTGGCCGGAAATGTGGTACAGGAGATCACCTCTGCGGACGGCAGTTCCGATCTGCTGAAGACTCCTCAGGGCGTGTTCGTCACGGAGGAGGGCCATCTCTATGTGGCGGACGGCGGGAACAGCCGGATCGTGGAGTACGATGAGAACGGGGAGTTCCTGCGCAGCATCGGCAGGCCCGTGACCACTTTGATCTCCGATTCCCAGGAGTACCGGCCCGTGAAGGTGGTGGTGGACACGGCGGGAAGGATTTATACCACGGCCTACGGCATCAACTTAGGCCTGGTGGAATTTGACAAAGAGGGCGTGTTCCAGGGCTTTATCGGCGCTACCGAGGTAAGCGTGGACTACTTCACCTATATATGGAAGAATTACTTCTCCACAGATGCCCAGAAGGCCAGGATGGAAACCATCATTCCCACAGAGTACAGCAATATTTTCGTAGACGATGAAGGCTTTATCTATGCCACCATCAGCAATCTGTCCGATGAGGATCATATGAACGGCGCGGATGCCGTCAGAAGGCTGAACCCTACGGGCACGGATGTGCTGCGGCGGCTGGGCAACACCCCCATCACCGGCGACCTGGCGGGAAGGCAATGGTCCTCTTTCTGTGACGTGGCTGCCACGGAGTTCGGCTGCTATTATATTTTGGACGATGCGGGGGGCAAAGTGTTCGCCTATGACTATGACGGCAATTCCCTGTTCGTCTTCGGCAAGAAAGGCACGAAGGAAGGGAATGTGCAGAAGCCTGTGGCTATCGCCCTGAGCGAGGATGAGGAGACGGTCTATATCCTGGACAGCATCCTGGGAGGGATCCTGGAGTTCCGTATCACGGATTACGGAAGGCATCTGATGAATGCGCTGCGCCTGAATGACCTGGGGGATTCGGAGGGCTCCAACGCAGAGTGGCTGGAAGTGCTGAAGAGCAACTCCAACAATGAGATGGCCTATATCGGCCTGGGAAAGACGTATCTGTCAGAAGGGGACAACAAGCGGGCGATGGAGTACTTCAAGCTGGGGAACAGCCGGAAATATTACACCAAGGCTTTCTTCTACTACCGCAAGGAACTGATGGAATCCAGCTTCGGCACGGCGATGCTGGTATTGATACTGTTGATTGTAGCTGTGGTGGGAGTCCGCTGCACGCTCAGATTCAGGAGATGGGTAGGTGAGGTAAGATGCTTTATGGCGAAAAGATAAAGACAGGCCTGGAAAAGGTAAAATACTGCTTCTATGTGATGACACATCCCTTTGACGGCTTTTGGGGGATAAGGAGAGAAGGTAAGGGAAGCATACCGGTGGCAATCGCGTTCGTCCTGCTCACTATCCTGACTTTGACCATAGAGAAGCAGAGCACGGGCTTTCTGTTCAACCATAATCGACTGTCGGAATTGAATGTGCTGGTGGACATCATCACGGTGGCGATGGTGTACGTGCTGTGGTGCGTGGCCAACTGGTGCACCACATCCCTGATGGAAGGAAAGGGGAGGATGCAGGATATCCTGACGGCAGTGGGGTATTCTCTGCTCCCGATCATCCTCATCCGTCTTCCCATGGTCCTCATGAGCCACGCGATCACCACCAATGAGGGGAGCTTTTACTATGTGCTGGGCACCATCAGCTATCTGTGGGCCGGATTCCTGATTTTCACAGGGACCATGGTGATACATCAGTACAGCGTGGGGAAGACCGTGACCACCTGTATCGTCACTATCGTGGGCATGGGGATCATCATGTTCATCGGTCTGCTGTTCTTTAACGTAATCCAGCAGATGATGACCTTTGCGACTACAATATACAAGGAGCTGCGGTTTCGGTAGGAAAGGGGACGGACATGGGAAAGTTTGAAAGGAAATGGATGGGGTTGCTGGGGCTGGCTGCCGGAACGCTGCTTGCCCTGCCCCTTTCCGCGCAGGCTGCCGGGGCGCCTGAGGGGATGAAAGAGGTGGCCGGGAACGGACAGCTTACGCTTTATCTGAATGAGGAGGATGCCTCCGTCGCCGTCATGGACAACGAAACAGGCAGGCTGTGGTATACCAACCCCGCAGATGCGGACAGTGATGAGAAGGCTACCGCTTATTACAAGAGGTTGCTGAAAAGCCAGCTGCAGGTGCAGTATTACAACGAAAACGTGCAGTCGGCGCTGATGGACAGCTACAATGACAGCGTGGCCAACGGACAGTTTGAAATCGAGCTTCTGGAGGACGGCCTGACCGTCACCTATACCATGGGCAAGCTGACGGAGAGCCTTCTGCTTCCCAACGCCATATCCGAGGAACGTTTTTTGAAGTTCACGGAACAGATGGACAGCAGCGCAAAGAGAAAGATAGACCGAAATTACGTGCTGGTGGATGTGGTGGGCGGCCTTACCACTACCACGGAATCTTATCCGGAGACTTATCCCGGCTATGGGGAAACCAATTTCTATGTGCTCAGAGGCGGCGTGAAGGATTACCTGAAGGAGGAGCTGGCCGGGTACCTTGAGGAAGCCGGATACACCCAGGAGGATTTCGAACAGGATCAGATGGAGAGCGGCGCGGGGGACGCGGACAGCACGGATCCCTGGTTTACGATTCCGCTCACGTACCGGCTGGACGGGGACAATCTGGTGGTGTCCATTGACCCGGAGGCCGTGGCTTACAATGAGGATGGCTTCTATCTGGTGGACATCGATATGCTTCCCTATTTCGGGGCGGTGGACGAAGGAGACGGCTATATCTTCGTGCCCGACGGCAGCGGCTCACTGATATACCTGAACAATGGAAAGACTACAGCGCCTTCTTATTATGCCATGGTCTACGGCCAGGATGAGTCCAGAAGAGTGCTGAGCAAGACCCAGTCCGAGGTGGAGCCATCGCTTACCGTCAAGCTTCCCGTGTTCGGCCTGAAGGCGGACGACCAGGCCTTCTTCGCCATCATCGAGGACGGCGCGGGCAATGCGGATATTTCCGCGGACATCGGGGGACGCCTTACTTCCTATAACAATGTGTATGCGGGATTTTCCTATCTGCAGTACGGCCCGGCTGCCTTGAGCGACATGGTGGGGGCCAACAGCTATCAGCTCTACAGTCAAAAGGATTTTACGGGAATCTTTCAGGTCAGATATTCCTTCCTGACGGGGGAGGAGGCGGACTATTCCGGGATGGCGGCCTGCTACAGGACATATCTGGAGGAACAGGGCGCGCTTTCCAGAAAGGCCGAGAGCGAGGAGCTTCCCCTGTATACAGAGTACATCGGAGCCATCGACAGATATGAGACCTTCCTGGGCGTGAAATACAAGGCGGTGGAGCCCCTGACTACATTCGCCCAGGCGGAGGACATTGCCGGGCAGCTGGCGGATTTGGGTGTGAAGAACCAGAAGATGGTCTACACCGGCTGGATGAACGGCGGTCTCCACGGGACAGCTGCCACAAAGGTGAAAGTGGTGGGCAAGCTGGAAAAGGGCGGCGTGTCCGTGAAAAAGCTCCAGAAGGATATGGCGGCTATGGGCGTGGACACCTTCATGACAGTGGATATGCAGTATGTGTACCAGGATAAGCTGCTGGACGGCTATTCCGCCATGCAGTACGGCGCCGGCTACTTTGACCATTCCGACATCACTGTAAACAGTTACCTCTTCGCTGACGGCAGCATGGATAAGAAGTTGGCGAACCTGATCAGCCCTTACTATGTGGGCAAGGTCACCGACGCTGTGACGAAGGCGGCTTCCAGGTATCAGCTGAACGGCATCAACCTGGGCACTGCCAGCTGGTTTCTGTACTCCGATTATCTGGAGAACCGTTATACGGACCGGCAGAAGGCTTCCATGCTTTATGAAGAGAGCTTTGCCGCCATACAGGAGACGGTGCAGAAGACCCTGGGGGACAACGGCAATGCGTACAGCTTCCCCTATGTGGATTACATGATCAATGTGCCTTTGAGCTCCAACGGTTACCAGATTCTGGACGCGGACATTCCTTTTTACCAGATGGTGCTCCATGGTTACATCTCCTACGCGGGAGAGGCCATCAACATGGCGGACGATTACCGCACCACGCTGCTCAAAAGCGTGGAGGGAGGAGCAGGGCTGCACTATCAGTGGATTTACGGCGACAACTCCCTGGTGAAGGAGACGGACTACGACAATCTGTATTCCGTACACTACGGCAGCTGGATCGACACTGCCGCGGAGGATTACAGAAGCGTGGCGGAAGTCCTGGACGGTCTGGAGAACCAGCTGATTGTAAAGCATGAAATCGTTTCGGATAAATTGACGAAAACCGTCTACGAGGACGGCAGCACAGTCTATGTGAACTTTGGCGAAAGCCCCGTCCAGTGCGAGGGAGTGGAGATTGCCGCAAGGGGATTCGCGGTCAGGAAAGGAAGTGATTAAATGGGATTTTGGAAAAAAAGAAACGGTAAATGGCATCTGACCCTGACGGGCAAGGAAGCTGTGGCAGGAATCCTGTTTGTCATGCCTTTCCTGATCGGATTCTTCGGCATCTTTCTGCCGATGATTGTGGAGTCCATGCGGTTCAGCTTCAGCAATATGGATGTGTCCTCCTCGGGCTATACGCTGACTAAGGCGGCCGACAACGGACTGGAACACTATCTGAGGGCCCTGACCATCGACCCGGACTTCAACCTGAACCTGTTGAAGGGCATCGGCCAGATGGTGGTGCAGGTTCCCCTGGTCATCATCTTCAGCTTCTTCGCGGCCACCCTGATTAACCAGAATTTCCACGGGAGGGCCATAGCCAGAAGCATCTTCTTCTTTCCGGTGATTCTCACATCCGGTGTGGTCCTGGGGCTGGAGAATTCAGACCTTCTGGTGCAGACCCTGAGCACCACGGGGGTATCGGCCGACGATGCCGAGGCCATGTTCAATGTGGCCAGGTTCCTGAGCCAGTACACCAATCTGCCCGGGACGGTGGTGGAATTCCTGACGAATGCGGTGAACGGGATCTACACCATCATAACGGCTTCCGGCGTGCAGATTCTGATATTCCTGGCGGGGCTGCAGTCCATCGCGCCTTCCCTGTATGAAGCGTCCAGCATGGAGGGGGCCACGGCCTGGGAGAATTTCTGGAAGATTACTTTTCCTATGATAAGCCCTATTATCCTGGTGAACAGCGTGTATACCATCATTGACCTGTTTACCAATGAGACCAATGAGATGATGAAGACGATTCAGACGACTATATTTAACGATGTGAAATATGGGTTTGGTTCGGCGATGGCATGGATCTACTTTATCTGTATCGCGGTGATCCTGCTGGTCGTCGGGGGACTGATTTCAAGGAAGGTATTCTATTATGATGAAAGATAAGCAAAAAGTGAAAAGAAAAATAACCATCTGGCAGATGGGCCGGGGCGTGGGGCATTTGGTCAGGGCGGTCATCATCATAGGGATCTGCTTCATCATCCTCCAGCCGCTGTTCACGAAGCTGAGCGTGTCCTTTATGGCTGAGCGGGACCTGTATGACTCCAGCGTAAAGTACATCGCGAAGCATTTTACCCTGAATAACTACAAGATGGCCATAGAGGGGATGGACTATTGGACTGTCTTCGTCCGGACATTGGTTTTGTCCGGAGGGGTGTCGCTGCTGCAGCTGTTCACCTGTCTCATGACGGCTTACGGATTTGCCAGATTCCGTTTTCCCTTTAAGAAGCTCTTGTTCGGCTGTGTGATCCTGACTCTGATCGTGCCGCCCCAGGTGATTATGCTGCCTTTGTTCATGAAGTACCGTTTCTTCGATGTCTTCGGCATCATAAAAGCGGTGACGGGTTCTACGGTGAATATGCTGGATACCTTCTTCCCCTTTATTTTCCAGGCATGCTTCTGCATGGGGATCAGGAACGGTCTGTACATATACATGCTGCGTCAGTTCTTCAAGGGGATGCCCAGGGAGCTGGAGGAGGCGGCTTTCGTGGACGGAAGCGGGAAGCTGCGCACATTTCTGCAGATCATGCTGCCCAGCGCGATTCCCATGATGGTGACGGTGTTCCTGTTCGGCTTTGTATGGCAGTGGACGGACAACTTTTACGCGTCCCTGTACTTAAGCGACACCAAGCTGATCTCCAGTTCGCTGAGCGCTCTGGCGGTAAAGGTCTACAGCACCTATGCCAACAACGGAGGGTCCATGAACTTCATCAGCCCCGGTTTCGTATCCATGATGAACAATACAGGCACTATCCTGACTATCCTACCGCTGATCATCCTGTATCTGGTATGCCAGAAGCACTTTGTGGAGGGCATCGAGAGGTCCGGTATCGTAGGCTAAAGAGAATGTCCATGCCCAAAACGGCATTGGCAATATAGAAAGAGAGGAAGGCTATGAAAAAGAAAGAATTAATCATCAAAAAGGTGCTGGCAGCAGCACTGAGCGCCGCAATGGTTCTGTCTATGGCAGCATGCGGCAACGAAGACGGAGGAAGCTCCAGTTCCGGAAGCGATGCCCAGCAGGGACAGGCGGAAGAGAGTTCCAGCGAGGATTCCAACAGTGATGTTGCCTCGAACGACGGGGCTGCGGACGATGCTTCCGAGGAGACGCCTCAGGAGCCCGAGTATGATTTCGGCGGAAGAGTGCTCCGGATCGGATCTTACTACGACATGACGCCCAATCCGGAGGACAGCGCCCTGGAGGCACTGCTGGCTGAGAGGATTGCCTTTGTGGAGGAGAACTACAATTGCAAGATTGAGTTCGTGGTTCTGGATGACTATGTGACAGAGTATGTGACCAGTGTGCTGGCCGGGGATCCCGTGGTGGACATCGGATACCACATTACGTCAAGGGTGCTTCCTTCCCTGATTGAGGGCGGCATCGTATATCCTGTCAGCGACCTGAACAACATCGACCTGACCGACTACAAGTGGCGTCCCGACGTGACAGAAGCCGGATACTACAAGGGGAAGAACTATACTTTCCTGTTAAAGGATCCTGAGATCCGCTACGGTATCTTCTGGAACAAGACGCTGTTCGGTCAGAACGGGCTGCCGGATCTGTACGAACTGGTGGAAAAGGATGAGTGGACCTGGGAGAAGTTCAAGGAGATCGCTGCCGCGGCAAACAAGGATACCGATTCCGATGGTACCGTTGACATCCACGGTTTTGCCTGCAGAGAGAACCTGTCCTGGTGCTACCTGTATTCCAACGGCGCTTATGCCTGTGAGAAGACAGATACCGGCATCGATGTGGATTTGAGCGATCCCTCGGTAGTGGAGGCTCTGACAGCGCTTCAGGATTTCACCACCACAGTAGATTACAGGAATGCCATCGACTGGTCCACAGAGGGCTGGGACGCTATGATCACCGGCTTCCGTGACGGTGACACCATGATGCTGCTGGAGGAGTTCTGGGTTTCCTACGCATATTTCAACAGCGATGAGAACCCCATGTCTGATGACTGGGGATGGGTTCCGTTCCCCAAGGGGCCTTCGGCCACTGACTGGTCCTGCTACGGCAAGGAGAACGGCTGCAGAGTGATTCTGAATGGTGTTGAGGATCCTGAGGAAGTTGCCCTGATTTATGACCTGATCACTGACATCGCGGATACCAATGAGGAGTGGGACAATCTGATGGAGGATGTCCTGGAAGGCTGGGCAAATGATGCCAAGACTGTGGAACTGGTGACTTATATCAATGACAATAAGCTGTCAGTCCTGAACGCCATCAATGGCTTCGGCACTCTGAACAGCGCGATCGGCGAGATGGTAGGAAAGGTGACATCCGGCGAGATGACTCCTCAGACCGCTCTGGATACTTATCAGTCCCAGATCGACGCCGCGATAGCGGATCTGGAGAACTACGACTACGATGCTGAGATGCAGGAATATCTGCAGACAGAGGAAGAAGGCGAAGGAGAGGGCGAAGCTGGTGAGGACGAAGCTGGCGGGGACGAAGCGGAGGAATAAGCCCCGCGGGAATTAGTTGGATGCACAAAGAAAGCTGCCTGGGTCGGGAGAGAAACTGACTACAGGCAGCTTTTCTATAGGGATCCATAAGGCTGCCCCGACATTGGCTCCGGCTTTTTTGCGTTGCAATTTACAGGTTATTTCTGTATAATTTTTGATAGGATGTAGTAGGGAAAGTTGATAAGACAGTGTGGTATGGAGCGGAGGTGCCTATGGGGAAATGGAACAGGGGTAAGAGCAAGGGAGTCAGGGGCTTGAGGGCCGGGATCGCTGTCATGGCGGCGGTGTGTCTTCTGGCAGAATCGGCAGGCTGCGGGGCGGCGGAAGAAGGAACGGCAGAAGCTGCCGCGGCCCAGTACCAGAACCATCTGGACATCTCCCTTGCCTATTGGCAGATAGACAGTTTCCTGAACAAGCGGGGAGAGGACAAGGTGCTGGAGGTTTTGGAGGACAAGTTCAATATCACCATTGTGCCCCAGAATATCACATGGGATGATTATTACAACAAGATCCGCCTGTGGGCGGAGACAGGAGAGCTTCCGGACCTCTTCGTGGGAGCCAACAGACAGGGAGAGGATTTTTATCAGTGGATAAGCCAGGGGCTTCTGCATGAGATTCCGGCCGATCTTTCGGATTATCCGAATCTGGAGGAGTATCTGAATAATCCGGAGAAAGAAAGCTGTATGGTGGACGGAAAGACCTACTGTATTTTCCGGCAGACCTATTCTGAACAGGCGGAGACCGTCAAGGACAGGACCATCGCCTATCGCTGGGATCTGGCGCAGAAGGCCGGAATCAAGGAGGAGCCGGAGAACTGGGATGAATTCCGGGCCATGATACAGGCCATCATCGAGAAGGACAGCGAGGGCACAGGCATCGGCGGCATGACGGCGAAAAATTACAGCATGCTCATGGGAATCCTGTTCACTTACAGCATTCCCCTTGCGTCCGCCGGAGGAAGCAGCTACTACTGGGTGCCCAAAGGGAAGGATTATTATGTGCCCGCCCTCTTCGCGGGGGAAAAGCTGGGGGATGACGCGGTGCCCACCTGGGTCCTGGCCAGGGATATGTACACGGAGGGCACCATAGAACAGGACATTTTCCTGACTACGACTGCCCAGGCGGAGGAAAAATTCCTGATGGGCAGAAGCGCGGCCTTTTGTTTTGACGGAGGAATCAGCAATACCAATTTCTATGAAAAGATTGTGCAGTACTGGAAGCAGATACATGGGAGGGAATTCCTGGAGGATGTGAAGTTCCTGGACTTGATGCCCTCGGTGACAGGGGAGGTATATTACCCTATCTGGGGCCGTGCCTGGAGCGAATCTTATATCAATGCGAATGTCAGTGAGGAGAAGCTGGAGCGGATTCTGGCGCTGTATGACTATATGCTTTCAGAGGAGGGGATGCTGCTGACCAAGTTCGGGATAGAGGGAGATACCTATCGGCTTGACGAAGAGGGAGACGTAGTGCTGCTTGGCGAGAAGGCGCCCTCGGATGTCTATCCCAGCATCGGGATGCTGGCTTCGCTGGTGTGCTGGAACTATGGCAACCAGGATCCCTCCCGCTTTCCGAACACTGTGCCCGAGGAGTACGTGCGGCTGGACCAGGAGCGGGTGGAGATTGCCCGGAACTGTGAGATCCCCAGGTATAATTATGAATATACGAAAAAAGTATCCCAGATGGAAGATTATGTCATGATAGACATCGACAATATCTTCCAGCGCATTGTGCTGGGGAAAGAGCCGGTGAAGAGAATCTGGAACAAGATCATCGAAGAATACAAGGAGATGGGGCTGCGGAAGATGATTCAGAAGGTGAACCATCAGATGGCGAAATGATGGCACTGCAAGAAAACACTATATGGCAGATCAGCTGCCGCTCCAGGAACCGCTCATCCAGTTTCTTCCGGGCAAAATCCGCCTCGTCCTTCTGCCAGTAGCGGTTGGCGATCTGGCTGAGGCTCTCGGCACAGGAAAGCGCCATGTCCGGCGTAAAGTCCCACAGATCCCCCGTGATGGCTACGTCCCTGCTGCTGCCGTCGGCGACATCACCATTGACTACTCGGCCCGGGAAGTCCATGTCCGCGGGGAAAAGATACATTTCAATCGTAAGGAATTGTCTACAAATAACTGATGCGAGTTTATAGCCGTTTTCGTTGTATTTCTGGGCTTTCTCCTAAACAAGTTGCATCAGTTATTTTCCGGCAATTCGTAAGGAATATGAAATCATCTGTCTGCTCACCCTGAACCGCGGCCAGACCTTCGAGCGCGGAAAGATATACGACAGGGTCAGGGGGCTTGAGGGAAGCGGCGACGACACAGGACGCTCCGGATTATCATATCATTGTGGCGGGCAGCCTGCTTGGGGTGGCTGTCAACAGAGCAAAATTTTCATTCCCTGTGGGTAAGGTGGATATGAAAACCCTGTATCCTATGGATATGGAGGAATTTATGCTGGCTCTGGGCGAAAAGGCTCTTGTGGAGCAGATCAGGAAATGCTTTGAAACCGATGCCCCGATGCCCTCTGCCCTTCATGATGCGGCGATGCGGCTTTACCGTCAGTATCTTGTGGTGGGAGGTATGCCGGAGTGTGTAATGCAGTTCGCTCAGACAAAGGACTATATCCTTGTCCGCCATACACAGGATACCATTCTTGCACGCTATCTCAACGATATGAGCAAGTACAACAACCTGAATGAAATCAAGAAGGCCAGGCTTGCCTATGACAACATTACCGTACAGCTCTCAAAGAAGAATACCCGTTTTCAGTATAAGCTGATCAAGAAAGGGGGACGGGCTTCTGAATTTGAAAATGCCATTGAATGGCTCTGCCTGTCCGGCATCGTATCGCAGGTCTACAAGGTGGAACAAATCAAAAAGCCTTTGGAAAACTACCGTGATATGGATGCATTCAAGATTTATGTGTCGGACTTAGGACTGCTTTGCGCCAAGAAAGATCTGGCGGCAAACGATATTCTCTATATGGTTGAGGAAATCAATGACTTTAAGGGCGGTATGGCTGAAAACTATGTCAATGTGCAGCTTTCCATTAACGGCTACCGCCCTTGCTATTGGGAGTCCCAGCGCGGAGCTGAAATTGATTTTGTCATCCAGCGTGACGGCGGACTGATTCCCATTGAGGTCAAATCTGCAGACAACACCAAGGCAAAGAGCTTAAAGGTCTATATGGACACCTACCAGCCTGCCTATGCCATCAAGCTCTCCGCAAAGAACTTCGCGTTTGAGGACAATAAAAAGATTGTTCCTTTGTATGCGGCATTTTGTATCTGAACGCAGTTAGGAATTGTCGGAAAATAACTGCTGCAATTGCTTCAGGCAAAAGCCCGGAA
>OFHB01000439.1_pt1 | contig 28885 bp, 25 predicted proteins | sample 1521881 | NCBI WGS metagenome assembly OFHB01 (sample SAMEA3504090, study PRJEB24116) | mouse gut metagenome | biome: mouse gut; feature: mouse-associated habitat; material: faeces | place: Denmark | collected 2011
TTCGGACATCGCTGGAGCGGGAGGTTGCGCAGGCGCTGGACGACAGCAATATCCTCCGTTTTGCGTTTGAGACGGCGGCGCTGAATATTCCCACCAAGTACAATGTATTGCAGGATATTGCGGTGGAACAGATCGGGGCAAAACTGGAAAGCAGCGGTCAGGGCTCGGGGCGGTATCTGCGATTGTCCGACGAGGAGAGAAAAGCGCTGTATATGAGTAATGACTTTCCGGAGGATACGGCTCTTTTACAGCAGATCAGGGAAGAGAGCCGGATCTGGCAGGTGATTCCCCGGGGGGAACATTATTATATTCATACGGGAATTGTAATCAATGCGCTGGATCGGAAGCTGTATCTGGAGACGCTGGAGGATGTAACACAGGTATTTGAGGAGAGGAGATCGGGATTTTCCGTGTACAGACGGGTGACTATAGCCATGCTGGTCTGCTGCACGGCGGTGATGTTCCTGATCTGTACCTGGCTGACCAAGCCCATCCGGCTGCTGACCCACGCCACCAGAAGAATGGCGGAAGGGGAGTACAGTTTCCGGGCACAGCAGATCAGCAATGACGAGCTGGGCCAGCTGACACTGGATTTCAATGCCATGGCAAATGTCCTGGAGGGAACGATCGGTGAACTGCAGGAGGAGGTAAGAGCCAGAGAAGACTTTATTGCCGCTTTTGCCCATGAATTGAAGACGCCTTTGACCGCGATTATCGGGTACGCGGATCTGCTGCGTTCCAGAAAGATGGACGAAGAGAAACATTTTCTGTCTGCCAATTATATCTACACGGAAGGGAAGCGTCTGGAAAATATGTCCTTCCGCCTGTTGGATATCATTGTGACAAAGAGGGATGTCATCGAGCGCCAGACTGTGAGGGCAGAAGTTTTATTTGAGTATCTGAAGAGTATGTTTTCCGCCAATACACAGCAGAAGCTGCGGATTGCCTTCGGTTCGGGAACCGTGTATGCGGAGGCGAATCTGCTGAAATCGGTGCTGCTAAATCTGGTGGACAATGCATGCAAGGCTTCCGAAGAGGGCGGGCTGGTGGAGGTATTGGGCAAGCGGGTGGAGAATGCCTATGCCTTTTGCGTGAGAGACCGCGGGGTAGGAATTCCGGAGACGGAACTGAAGAAGGTGACGGAGGCTTTCTATATGGTGGACAAGTCCCGTTCCCGCAGTAAAAACGGTGCGGGGCTGGGGCTGGCTTTGTGCGTGGAGATTCTGCGGCTGCATGACAGTGAACTGGTGATAGAGAGCACGGTTGGCGAGGGAACCTGTATCAGCTTCGTGGTTCCGGATAGGGCGGAAGAGGAGCCGGCAGCGGATACTTTTGTGCCGGAGGACGGGACAGCGGAAGCGGAGCAGGAGGAAGATATGCCCGAAGTGTCGGCTCAGGAGGAAGCGGAGGAAGAGGAACCCGGAGCGGAGGCAGAGGAGTCGGAAGAAAAAGCGGCTGGAGCGAAGGAAGAGGGGACAGAAGGAGAAGAACCCGAAGCAGAGGAAGAGGCACCTGAATCAGAGGCGTCGGGGCGGGAGGAAGAGGCGCCTGAATCGGAGGATAAAGAAGGCCGAAAGGAAGCCGGTTTGGACGTATCAGCGGACGTGTCACGGGAGGAGTCCGGTTCGGAGGAAGCATGCGGAACGGCGGAATGTGCGGGGAAGAATGGGGAGGCCGCAGCGAATGCGTAAATTATCAGGAAAACAGGTTAAAAAAATCAGTTTGCTGTTAATCCCGGCGGTGATCCTGATCGTGGGGCTGGCAGTGTGGGGACCGGAGGAGCTGGCCAGGTATCGGGACAGGGCGATTTTGAATCAGATTCAGACACAGGAGACAGAGACGGGGACAGAGGGTTACCGTTATTCTCTCAGCGGCAATGAAAAGGTTTATATTTTGTCAAAATGCCTGAACAGTCAGGCACAGCCGGAAAGCGATCAGAATGCCCAGACAAGGACAGGTATGAATGGACAGAATCTGACAGGGAATTACGCCTTTGTGGCGAATAAAAAGGAGACTTCCGAAGAGGGAACGGAAAGCACGGGAATAGAGCTGGGAAACAGCGGAATCCGGGAGCTGAAAGAGCTTGGAATTTTGCCGGAGGAAGTAAAGGAGCTGGAGGAAGCGTCTTATCAGGCTGTTCTGTATTCGGCCATCGATGTACCGGAGCCGCGCAACAGCGTGCTGGTGTGGAAGATCAGTCTGAATACTGATATGCAGAATGCAGATAAAGAGAATTGTATGCTGGATCTGTATGTGGATGCGGACACCGGCAAGATTTATGAATTTTATGCCAGGACGGGGATCGGCTCCTGGGGGCAGATGGATGCGGATAGCATAGCGGCGGCCTGGGCGGCGTATATCGAGCTGGAAGAACCGGAGGAATATGAAAATGCGAATCCTTTGTCCGAAAATACGCCTTACTTTAAGAAGTACAGCTTTATCGGAATGGAGGACGACAGTACGATTGTGACCATCGGATTCTATGAAGGGATTAACGAGATGTATCTGAAGATTTCCAGATAGGATACAACTATGATATAAAAAAGATAAAACAAGTTTACAAAAAGTATGATACTATGATGTGGCTCTCGCGTATACTGTAGGAGACAGATACGCGGGAGCTTTTTATATATAGGTGTAAGCCGCAGAAGGGAAAGCCATAAAGCGACTTTAAGAGGAGGGGCGTTATGTACGAGGGAAACAGCAAAAATCGCAGACCGGAGGAAGTAGAGCTGATTCGAATCAGGCCGCATGATATGAATGTAGAGAATGAAAGGCGGCGTATAGAGAGAAGGCAGGCGCAGAGAGCCCGTATGGAGAGACGCAGGAGGCGCAGGATTCTAAAAATACAAAGGTGGGCTACATTGCTCTCTGCTGTGGTTTGTACCGTGATATTAGGCGTGGGCGGTGTCCGTTTTATAAAAGGATTGCTTCGGCCCGGACTGCTGGAGGCTGATGTGAAAGAGACAGGGGGAGAAAACCAGACGGAGGAGATGCTGGGCGAACCTTCCGGAATCCTCCCCAATGATGTGTTGGAGAAAGTATCGGATACAGCGCATGCCGCCCCTTTCATTGTAATTGATCCGGGACATGGCGGGACAGACACAGGATGCAGCCGGGACGGAGTGATGGAGAGCGAGATCAATCTGGAGTTGGCCCGCAGGCTTTCCGGGAAACTACAGGGGCTGGGATTTGAGACTATGCTTCTCCGGGAGGACAATGAGACAGATATGTCATTAGAGGATCGTGTGGCAAGGGCAGAAGCGCAGAAAGCTGACATATATGTCAGTATACATCAAAATGCATATGATGAGGATGTTGACGATATTAAGGGGGTTGAAACCTGGTATTACGGAGGGACGGATGGGGGAAAGCGTCTGGCCGAGCTGGTACACCAGGGAGCCATAGAAAAAACGGGCGCAGTGGACAGAGGGCTTCAGGATACCGCAGAATTGTATGTCATCAAGAATACATCCATGCCTGCCTGTCTGATAGAGACTTCCTTTTTATCCAGCAGAAGCGAGCGGGGGTTAATCATTACCGGAGAATATCAGGATAAGATGGCGGAGGGGATCGCAAACGGCATCAACGCGTATTTTAATCCGAAAACCATGTATCTGACCTTTGACGACGGTCCTTCGGCGGAGAATACAACGGCCATATTGGATATTTTAAAAGAAAGAAATATCAAGGCCACATTCTTCGTTGTGGGAGAGAATGTGCGCAAGCATCCGGATGTGGCCCGGCGGATTGTGGAGGAAGGTCACACTATCGGGATTCATTGTAATAATCATGACTACAAGCAGCTTTACAAGAGTGTGGACAGCTATCTGGAGGATTTCCAGAAGGCTTATGACGCTGTGTATGAGGTCACAGGTGTGGAGGCGAAGCTGTTCCGTTTTCCTGGAGGAAGCGTGAACTCCTACAATAAGGCTGTGGGGGCACAGATTATTGCGAAGATGACGGAAAAGGGCTATATTTATTTTGACTGGAATGCCAGCCTGGAGGATGCGGTGAAATCATCCACGCCGGAGGCTTTGATCCAGAATGCATTGAGCAGTACTTTGGGGAGAAAGAAAGTAGTCATGCTGGCCCACGATGTGATCTATAATACCACGCAATGCCTGGAGGAGCTGCTGGACAGCCTGCCGGAGTATGAGATGAAGCCTTTGACGGAGGATGTGGAACCGATTCAGTTTTGAGGATCGGTTCTATGCCGGAACGCAGTGTCAGTACCTTTCCTGGGGATAAATCCCCAATTGGCGGTGGAGATCCTGGGTCATTTTGCCGAGGGGCGTTGTCTTTATGGATTCGTCAGTGATTTCCGGACCGAACACGGCCCGCTTAATGTCACGCTCCTTCAGTTTGACCTTGTACAGGACTTTCTGGAATTCCTGTGTCTGGGTTCTGGTGTAAATCCGCTTTTTCTTAAGCAGCTCTTTCAGTTCCTTGTCGTGGATCTGATAGGCTTCCGGGAGCCGCATTTTGTCAATATTATTTTGGACAGCTGGATTGGTGCTTTTCAGGATTATTTTATAGGTGTCTGTTGCAATTGGGGCATAAGTAAACGTAATGTCCCGATTCCAGTCAATGTCAGGGTCAAAAGGAGAAGCAAATTCCGCAGACTGATTACTTTTCGTCCGGTTGCAGTTGGCGCATACCGGGATCAGGTTATACAGGCATACTGCGAATATGGGATATTCGTCCTTGCTGAAAAAGTGATCCAGCTGGGCGCCGGAGACCTGGTCCGCCCGGCAGTTGATGTAATCCCGGTTACAGTAGGGGCAGACGGTGAGCCCTGTCTGCCGGACAAGCCGGACACGCATGGAGACTCCGCTTTCTACGGAGTCGGCCACCTTTTTGTAGGCATCATAAAGCGTCTGGTAGGCAGGGAGCAGGATCTTTTCATCGGCAGTGTACCTTGCGTAGCATTCCCGGATCATTTCACTTCGTTTGGAGCGGTTTATGTAGGCTTGGGCAGCTTTCAGCTTTTGGAAAGGTGCGAGGATGAGCTTCCGGAAGCTGGGGGATCCGTCCCAGAAGTCAGAGGGCAAATATTTGCGGCAACTTTTTATGATGGCAGACTGTGTGGTTTTGTCTACTTTTCCGATTGCTTTTTTCCAGTAGGCTTTTTGGAAGGGTTTAGCATAGGGTTCAAGCTTTATCATGGCGGTACCTCCGTAGGTAATTTTGTGCGCATACCATGAACACAGTAATGCTCATGGTATGGCCGTTCCAAGCTTTGAATAAGGGTAAGCACGTCGGAATATTTATGTTCCGGCGCGTCTCTGTTCCTCCAGTCGGCTTATCTCGGCTTCAATTCTCTTCTTTTCCTCCAGCAGGCGTTCCAGCCGGTTTTGTTCTTTTATGGCATTATTTTCTTCCAGCAGATTTTCCAGTTCGTAACGATATACGGGCTCTCCGATCTGGGCGATCAATTGTCGGAGGGCGGTATAGAGGTCTATATCTTCTCTGAAATATTTCCGGACCAACTGCTGTATTTTGTGCAGGGAAGAGCTCCGCAGACTTGGTTTGACTGCCTGATCCGGGTTTTGAAGGTTTGGTTCGTCTGTTTGCTCCGGCTGTTCCGATTTCTGATAGTTTGGTTCGTCTGCCAGTTCCGGGTTCTGAAGGCTTTGCCTGTCTGCCGACTCTGTCGGTTCCGGGTTCTGAAGGCACAGCATGATATCTTCAATGAAGCTTCTGGCATATTCGCCGATGGTGTAGGACATGAAGAAATTTTCCTTCAGAAGGGTATGGATATTCTGGCCCAGAGTCCGGTCAAAGGCGCTTTTCTTTTCTTTATCCAGATAGACGGCGTCTTCCAGCAGGATATCGGATAAAATAAAGGGTGAATTTGTGGTGAGGACAATCTGGATCCGGGCGTTTTGGGTTTTTCCTTTTGTCAGTTTCGATTGTTTTATCATTTCCAGCAGGGTGGAGACATACTTGCGCTGCCATTCAGGGTGATAATAGGTCTCTCCTTCATCGATGAAAAGGAGTACTGTCTCCCCGGCCTGCAAAGCGTTCTCTGCAGGGAAAAAATTTCCCTGAAACAGTTCTTTGTATCGTTTATGCTCTTTGTGATAGCCTTCCAAAAACCAGTATAATTTGGACAGGAAGGCAAATTTGGCATATTGCCCGGAAGAAAAATGATGTATCTGTGCATCCGGTAATGAACAGTATTTCTTTTCAAGTTCGTCGGTTTTATCTTTGTTCTGCAGGTCATTCAGGGTAAAGGAAGCTTCCAGAAACGTATCAATATAGCTGGTGATTTTGAATTCTTTATCCGGTTCAAGATCCAGGTATTCGCATAGTTTATCTTTCTTCATATGTTTTAAAAGGGTAAATTGATAGCAGAGTTCCTCATTGATACCGTTTTTCGGGTCCGGTTCCATATTGGACAAATTTCTTGTGATATCCAGGAGCTGCTTACGCTTGATAAAACTTCCGGTCTCGGAGTAGTCGATCTGCCGGAAAAGGCTGAGGCTTCGGCCGATCTCCCTCTTTTCGCGAAGGCTTGGATTGGTGCTGATCTTTTCCTGGTTGACCATGAAAAGGGAGTCCTGATTGTTCTTCAGCATATTGGAAAAGTATACCACTTTGCTGAGATCGTTGCTGTCATAACGGCCGGGCTGAAAGGGCTTTGCGCATGAGCAGGTGATATCTTCGATATTGGTCAAAAACAGCGGTATGTCATTCATGAAAAAAATGATGAAAAAACGAGCATTTTCATCCAAAATACCATAATTCCAATAGTCTATTTCTTCCACATATCCTTCTTCGCAGGGAAGGCCGTAACTGTCTATTAACCGAACAAGCTTGAAGAATGATTCCCGCAGGAAATCTACAATTGCAGTTTTCCCGGTTCCGTTTTTCCCTACAATACAGGTCAGGGAATGGACGGCTTTACCATAAAAGCCGGAAATTTCGGGAATACGATTCTCTTCGGAGTTCTTCATAATAATCCCGTCTTCATCAGAATAGATAAATTTATGGTCAAAATCAATCCACTGGCGATGCAGTCCTCGGTAGTTATCCAGATAGAGCAGTGAAAAGGTCATCTGATATTGGTGATTCGTCTTTGAAATAAGATATTCAAGTTCCTTTCCCAGATCAGCAGTATAATATTGTTCCAGGTGCCAGTCATCATCTGAATAGGGAAATTCCAGTATAGCAGGGGCAGATTTTTCATTTTGTATTGTCAGTGTGGTGGTACTATCGTGGAGCAGGCGGATGTATGCTGCAGGATGCCCTTCCAGAAAAAAAGTGCGGTTTTTTTGTTTTCCACTGTCCCAGTAGGCTAGCGGATCCATTGAAATAGATATGTTCTGGCCAGCGCAGCAACTGTTATAGAGCACTTCGGAAAAGCCGGCATCAGAGTGCTGCACTGTGTAGTTCCGCACAAAATACAGACTAAAACGGTCCAAAAGCAAAACGGAATCCAGATAGCGGAACTTGCAGGCTCTTTTGTTTCTGATTGAGGAATACATGATGATAGTATGAATCTGCTGTCTGTACACACTGTCATTAGTTACATGGAAAATATGGTATTGCTGCAGGAGATCCATGGCGATGGATAACGGCAAATTTCCGATATATTTTTTCATCAGAGAAATCCCATGGTAGGCATAGCCTCTGTTGCCAGGAGATCCTGCATAGGAAATATGAGCAAACAAGGCAGAGATTAGCTTTGGACGGTCACTTTTCTGTGAAAGTGTCCGTGGATAGTATTTACATAGCAATTCAATGGCCTCTTCATTATCACTGAATTGTCCGCGGAAATTGTCATAGAAATCGATCAAACCAGAGTAGATCTGCCGCTCTGTTTCCGGATCTGCGGAGGGTATATCAGGCGTAAACAAATTATCATTCAGGCAATGGAAATAGGCGTAAGCCATATGCCTTTGGGTAAGAAGCTTTATATAGAGCTCATTTGTTTTCAGGGCATCATATTCCGGAAAAAGGGTACGCACCATAACAATGGCGAATTGCCGGACACCGTTTTCATAGTCATCCGTGACAAAGCGCTTCTTATGCTCCTTCTGGATTGCCTCCTCTTCCGCCTGAAAAAGCGAAGTCAGAAATAGCAGGACACTTTGCATATCAGTGAGATCGTTTTGATTCAACAAGGAATAGCCTCTGGGTACTTTATCTTTATGAAGCTCCAGGTAATATAAAATATCTTTTATGATTCCATCCATCATCGTATTTTCCCCTTTTAATAATCTTCAGTATAGTGTCTGACAGAAGGGCAAAGCTGCAAACCCGCACAAGAGCTAATTTTACGGCAAATTTTGTGACTGAAATCTGTCTCTCCGACACGAGCATCGGCAAGACTTTGATAAAATTTCAATTTGTCTATTGATTTCCTGGCTGACCATGTTTAAACTATGTATAAAAGAGCGAAAAGCACTCTTTCGGGATCTGCCTTATAAGCTTTTGCATGCGTATCCGTCCGGCTATGAATTGCTCCTGGATTTAGTTTATTACAGAATGATAATCTTGTCAATGACCGGGCATTTTATTTCGGAGATCGGAGATTTATTATTACTGTTCGCCTGTTGCCACCGTAAGCCGTTTTCGTGCACATTTACACGAGAGTCCCGAACCACCGTTTCGATTGCTTTGACTGTGAGCGCCAAAACGCTGTTTTTGTGCTTTGTGTGCACTTGCAGCTGTCGCTGTGAAGACAGATTTCAGCATTGGCTTCAGGCGGCGCTTTTTGTACACAATACATGAGAACCAGGGACACGCAGGGAAGGTCCGGCGTATTATAAAATCAGGAGACGACTTAATGACGGGAATGACGAAGGAGTATGAAAACGAGATTCTATACCACTACACGGACTTTCAGGCATTGGATGGCATTCTCCGATGCGCGCAGTTACGGGTGAACAACATTCTGAACATGAATGACGCGGCAGAGATGCGCTATTTTATGAACCGGCTGTGCGATGCAGTGGCGGGGAAGCTGGAACAGGAGGAAGATTTGGCAAGGGCGGAGGCTGTGAGGCGTCTTTTCAGGGAGGAGCTTGAAAGGGAATTCTTTCATCCGGCCTATGCGGCCTGTTTTTCATTATACAGAGATGATGCCGCCCAGTGGGAACGGTACGGAAACCGGGGCAGGGGCGTATGCATTGCGTTTCAGGGGCGGTTTCTGCAGCAGATGGCCCAGGGCGCACTATCTCTTCAGACAGTGTTCTATCAGGAGGATATGACCACCCATAATTTGACAGGTATTTTCTACCGTCTGGTGAAGCGGAAGGACGAATGGTCATTGGACAGTGCCGATATCAGAAAGGCCATGAACTATGCCTGGAGCTGCTCCGCGGCGTTTAAGCACCCTTCTTTTCTGTCAGAACGGGAGGTGCGCCTGGTGGTCTCTCCTTTTGTAAAGGAATATTTTGAAATAAAGCCCTGTTATCATACCACGAAGGAACGGATCAAGAAATACTATCCGCTGGATCTGCAGAACATGTGCCGGAAGATCGGGATCGGCTGGGAGGAACTGGTGCCGGAGATTATCATCGGTCCGGAGTCCACACAGTCCAGATCGATTCTGCAGGATTATCTTAGAGATAACGGGCTGGCAGGTCTGGCGGAGCGGGTGTCTCTATCGAATTGCCCGCTTAGGCGGTCACCGGCATGATACGGTGCAATGTAGGTTTAGGTGCTTACAGAGTTACTGTTCATACGGTGCCACCGCGAGATGTTTTCGTATGCACTTTGCACGAACAATCCCAAGCAGCTGAAGCGGTTGCTTTGACTGCAGGCATCTGTTTTGGGACGGATAGGAAGGGACTGTCCGGTAACAGTGGGGGCGGAGCTGCGCCAGGAGGGCGGGCCGGAATGAAAAGCGGACATATATAAGTCAGGAAGGGAGACGCAGATGGAAGCACATCGCATTGCCATTATTTCGGATACACATGGTACGCTTCGGCCGGAAGTGGCGGAGTATCTCGGAGGCTGTGAGGCAGTTTTCCATGCGGGAGATTTGGGCCGGTCCGATGTCTTGGAGCGCTTGCGGAAAATCTGCCCCGTTTACGCGGTGCGGGGCAATGTGGACGGAGACTGGGCAGGGGAGCTGCCGGAGGAATTGGAGTGTACTTTATTCGGATTTCGGATTTATATGATTCATAACAGGAAAAAGATTGCGAAGGATCTGGCGGATGCCGATATTGTCATATATGGCCATTCCCATCAATATGAGGAACGAGCAGAGGGAAGGACCAGGTATCTGGATCCGGGCAGCTGCGGACCCAGACGTTTTCGGCTTCCGGTTACCATGATGGTATTGATCCTCTATCCGGCAGAGCATCGGCTTGAAACAAAGAGAGTGGAATGGGAGATTTCCGGTCGGGGGAAGCAGTATGGAAAGCGGGCGGAGTTAGACAGTAAGGGAACCGGGAAGCAGGGCGGAAATTCCGGGGCCGCAGGTATGCAGGCCAAAGCGACATCGGGGCGGGATACGGATTTCCTCAGGGGCAGGGATCTGCATGGGCTGATCAAGAAGATCATGAAAGAGATGAGGAGCGGAAGGACGGTAGCGCAGATCGCGGCCCGCAATCAAGTGGACGAGGAATTTGCGGAGCAGGTCTGCCGATTCTATGTGACGCACCCCGGGGTGGATGTGGACGGTATTTTGGACAGGATGGAGAGGAAAAATTTATAATTTGACCATTTGCAGGAGGCAGTATAAAATAAGGAGAGCATAGAAAATGACTGAAAATCAACAGATCAGAAAAGAGGATGTAAAGATAGTGTTCGATTCCCCATATATCAAAGTGGCGGACTTGCAGTACGCGCCGGGCAGACACTATTTTGATGCTACCAGAAGAGTGCAGGAGGAATTGGTGGCGGTGAAGTCGGATGAGGAATTCCGGAAGATGCAGCCGGACGCGGTAAGCTGCATTGTGATTCTTCACAGTCCGGGACAGGAAGCGAAGCTGCTTCTTTCCTATGAATTCCGTTATCCTACAGGGCGTTATCTGCTCAGTGTGCCGGCCGGGTTGATTGATCCGGATGACCGGGATGAAGAGGAGCCGATTCTCTCTGCTACAGTACGGGAGATCAGGGAGGAAACCGGGCTGCAGGTAGAGGAGGGAGATTCGGTGACGGTAGTGAATCCGCTGCTTTTTTCGACGCCGGGGATGACGGATGAAAGCAATGCTCTGGTATGTGCGGTGCTTCGCAATGCAAAGCTGACGTCTCTGTCCCAGGAGGGGGCGGTAGGTTCGGAACAGTTTGACGGTTTTGCGCTGCTGACAAAGGACGCGGCCCGGGAGGCATTGCGGAAAGGCCGTGACGAGAGAGGGAATTACTATTCTGTTTATACATGGGCTGCGCTGGCTTATTTTGTTTCGGACGCATGGAAAGAGGAGTGAGCATTGAGTCTGTAAACTAAGCAACAGAAGGCGGGCAGTGGAGAGGAATTTCGGAAGGACACAAGGAAGGCAGGGTTAAAGGATGTATGATATAGCGATTATCGGCGCCGGGATTACAGGGGGAATGCTGGCCAGGACACTGGCGGCATATGATCTGAAGATCTGTATCCTGGAAAAGGAAAATGATGTGGCAATGGGGGCTACCCGTGCCAATTCCGGCATCGTTCATGCGGGATATGACGCGGAAGAGGGCAGTCTGAAAGCAAAGTTGAATGTACGCGGATCTGAAATGATGGAGACAGTGGCCCGGGAACTTGGAGTGCCTTATCGGAATAATGGTTCCATGGTCATCGGATTCAATGAGGACGATAGAAAAGTAGTCGAACAACTGTACCGGCGGGGGATAAAAAACGGTGTAAAAAATCTCCGTATCCTTACAGGGGAGGAAGCCAGGAGGCTGGAACCCAATCTGTCGGAAGATGTGGTTTGTGCCCTGTATGCGCCGTCCTGCGCAATCATTTGTCCTTATGAGCTCGCCATCGCTGCCGTGGGCAATGCCATGGACAACGGAGCGGAACTTCTACTGAACTTTGAAGTACAGGGAATAGAGAAAAAGGAAGAATACTATGAGATCGTTTCCGGAACCCGGGAACCGGAGTGCCCCCGTAAGGTCCAGGCCCGCTATGTGGTCAATGCGGCGGGAGTCTATTCGGACGAAATTGCAAAGCTGGCAGGAGACCATACCATACAGGTACACCCCCGCAGAGGAGAATATCTGCTGCTGGATAAAACCTGCGGCGCTCTGGTGTCTCATACGATTTTCCGTACGCCTTCACCTAAGGGGAAAGGAATCCTGATTACGCCTACCGTAGACGGCAATCTGCTCCTGGGGCCCACTTCCGTGGATCGGGAGGATAAGGAAGATACCGCTACCACAGCGGAAGGAATCGCGCGGATTATGGAACAGGCCGGGGAGAATGTGAGAAATATTCCGTTTCAAAAGGTCATTACATCCTTCAGCGGCTTGCGTGCCGCGGGTAATACGGGTGATTTCATCATTACATCCCACAGACCCGGCTTTATCAATGCGGCCGGAATCGAGTCCCCGGGTTTGACCGCCGCGCCGGCGATTGCGGAATATATCACGGACATGCTCAAAGACCAGGGACTAAAGATGGAAGCCAGGGCGGATTATCAGCCCATCCGCAAACCTGTGTATGCCTTTCGGGAGGCATCTGTGGAAGAGAAAAACGAAATGATCCGAAAGGATAAAGCCTATGGCAGAGTGGTATGCCGCTGTGAAACCGTTACAGAAGGCGAAATTCTGGCTGCGATCCATACTAATCCGCCGGCAAGAGATCTGGACGGAATAAAACGCCGTACCCGCGCGCAGATGGGAAGGTGCCAGGGGGGATTCTGTATGCCGCATATCGCGGAGCTTCTGGCCAGAGAGCTGGGGATTCCCTGTGAGACAGTAACGAAGTCAGGCCCGGGGTCAGAGATCAGCATGGGGAGAACCAAAGAGAGCAGGGAAAGTTGATCACAACCGGAGACAAGGAGACAAAAGCAAGATGACAGATTTGGTGATTATCGGAGGCGGACCCGCAGGTATGAGCGCAGCAGTGGCTGCCTATGATGAAGGAGTCAGAGATATCCTGATCCTGGAGCGGGATGAAGGGCTGGGGGGAATATTACAGCAATGTATTCATAATGGTTTTGGACTGCATCGGTTTGGGGAGGAACTGACAGGACCGGAATATGCATGGAGGTACGAACAACAGGTTCGGGAGCGGAAGATTCCTATAAAGAGCAGGACTATGGTGCTGTCCGTTACTCCGGACAGGGTGATTACGGCCACCAATGAAGAGGAGGGTATTTTTTCCATTGAGGCTAAAGCTGTGATTTTAGCCATGGGCTGCAGAGAGCGGGCAAAGGGCTCCCTGAACATAGCAGGAAAGCGCCCTGCCGGAATCTACAGCGCAGGCACCGCCCAGAAGCTGGTAAATCAAAAGGGCTATCTGCCGGGAAAGAATGTGGTGATCTTAGGCTCCGGAGATATCGGTCTTATCATGGCAAGGCGCATGACGCTGGAAGGCGCAAAGGTGAAGGCGGTATGTGAGCTCATGCCCTATTCCGGAGGGCTGGCCAGGAATATTGAGCAATGTCTGAACGATTTCGGGATTCCGCTGAAGTTAAGCCACACTGTAGTGGAGATACATGGAAAGGATCGGATTGAGGGAGTTACCATTGCGAAGGTGGATGAGAGACGCCGTCCTATTGAGGAGACAAAGGAATATATTACCTGTGATACATTGCTTTTGTCTGTGGGCCTGATTCCGGAAAATGAATTGTCCCTTCAGGCAGGCATTGCGCTGGATCCGGTGACAGGCGGCCCGATTGTAGATCAGAACAGACAGACTTCGCAGGAAGGAATATTTGCCTGCGGCAATGTGCTTCATGTACATGACCTGGTGGATTTTGTATCGGAAGAAGCTGAAATCGCAGGACACAGCGCAGCGGCATTTGTCCGGGGAAAACTTGGGGCGGACCGTGATATTTCTCTTGTGACAGATGGAAAAATACGGTATACCGTTCCCCGGAGGATTACCCAGGGCAAGGATGTAACCGTATATTTTCGGGTGGCCGACAGATACCGCAATGTAAAAATTACTGTCCGAAGAGACGGGGAAGCCGTCTATTCCGTGAAGAAGCCCAGAACAGCGCCGGGGGAGATGGAGAGCATCCGGATTAAGGAAGCGCTTCTGGAAGGAGCGGGAGAGCTGAAGCTGGAGCTGGAAGGGGAGCGGGATTAGGAACAGGATGGCGAATGCGGTACTGGAAAAGTCCGGCTTAGAAATGTCAACAGAGCTAAATTAAATCAGCATCTGCCCCGCACAGCGCCCCAGAGGATTTACGGACGCGTTCCTTTCGTGACCGAAAATTCTCTGGGGCGCTGGAATTGTTTTCTCTTAAAACAAATCAACTGCTTAACCGCTTGTGTTACTAAATTACTTACGATATTCAGCAGATTAATTCTGCATTTCCACGGATAAGAACCAACTAAATCATCCTTTTGTTCTATTAACGGAAATATAAAGCCATTCCCAAAAGGTATATGACCTCAGATATAGTATATCCCAAATCCTACGTTGAATTAATTGGGACTTTCGGCAGAATAGGGCTGTTTTCACATGCTCAGCAACTCAGCAATCTCAGCGAAATTGATATATAAATCATCATAGATATTGACCTTGATGGTAGCTTCAAAAGAATATTGGATATTTAGCATGTTTCCCTCGAAATAGTTGACCGTCACGTTTTTCCGGCGGGAATCCACAATCCAATATTCGCGGACTCCGGCATTCTTGTAGTAGTATAGCTTGCGGATATAATCATCTGACGGACTGCCGGGCGAAACAATCTCGATGACAAAGTCAGGTGCCCCGTTGCACCGCTTTCCGTCCAGCTTATTTCTGTCGCAGACAATCATGAGATCGGGCTGGACAATGGTAAGCGGCCGGTCGGAAAGCTTTACATCAAAAGGCGCATGGAACACCCGACAGGCGCCCTTGCTCCTTTTGATATAGGAATTCAATATTGTCGTCAGTTCGGTGGAGATTGTCTGATGATCCTGTGACGGACTTGCCATGTAGTATATCTGCCCGTCAAAGACTTCTGCCCTGACATCCTCCGGAAGAGCTTCATATTCTTCCAGTGTGGTTATGAGCGGCTGCAATACTGACATAAGATTACACCCCTTTCTTTTAGCCTGTCGCTGGATTGCTTTTCTGGATTCCATCATAGCATATTTCAGGGGAAAAGGAAAGATAAGAATCCACTTCCAATCGGGAGAAGCGCAACGCAAGCTGCGCTTGCTTGGGACGTTATGATATCTTGCTGGAGTCTTGCCAGGCGAACGGAAGCGTGCTCATTGGGCAGAGGATTCCTTTTTCATGCGTTCAATCTCCTGTCTGAGCTGCCGGACTTCATCCTGAAGCTGTTTGACCGCTTCCTCTGTGGCTTCATAGCCGCTGTTAACAGAAGCCCCCCTTTTCAGGGAACCCTCGCGGAGTCCTTCTTCACTATAATACTGGTCTTTAATGTTATGGGCAATCCCCCAGATTCGCTTTTTGCCGAGCACGTCTGCCGGATAGCCGTACTTATCAAGAATCTGGCGGGGGACCTCCCCTTTCTGGTACTCCTGCCAGAAGAGCTCTTTGAATTCTTTTGTGAAGTACAGGGTGGATGGCGTGACTGAATATGTATACGGATTGTTCCGCAGCATCTCCATCTCTTCGTCGGTGAACACTTTTTTGCCCATGTTGCTCCTCCTCGTATCAATCATATAAGGTGCCGTAGTTCTGTATTCAGATTGCCCTCCAGCACAGGATTTGCTCCTCATATGAGCTGACTAAGCACAATGTCCATCAGGTGTGGTGACATCATATTATAGGGAATTTAAGATAAATCTTCCTCCATTTGCTCAGGAATATTTACTATTTTTCATTTATATCCAAAAACTTTTCAAGACAATACATCTGCCATCTTTGGTTTCCTGTAAACCCACTCATCTCTATATCTTTTCTAAATTCCACACGTGTAGGCCCTTTCCAAGTCCTAAAATATTCATCTACCGGCCTTGGCATAGGAACTTTATCAGGTATAGGTATATCAGGATATTTCTTTGCCATAAGTTCACGAATTAAATATTTAGGTTCCCCATGGCGAATACGTTCAAGATTTAGCCCCCCCATTTTAAGCCTTGCATATGGATCATAATACGGCATTCCGGCTACCCCGAACGCATTAAAATATGAGCTAGAGGATTCTATTGAAAATATATCATCCATAAATTTCAAAAAATCAATCCCTTCTCCTTGGCGATACCTTTCGAACAGATATTGCACGCTTACTGGTTCGGCCAATACAGCTTCTGGTTTTGTAAAAATATAGCGTTCCATGAATTCATCAAAAGTCCAATCTTTGGCAAGAAGACCGTCCATGCCTCCAAAAACTAAGTCGCTACTTTCTCCTACGAACATCATTTCGACCCCGTCAGACTTAGCTTGGAGAGCTGCCTGCAAAATCTGCGGTTCAATTGAATGGACAGGAGCGCATTTAGCTTTCATAACAGCTTCAAGATGATTTTCAACGGTATCCCATGTGATATCTACATAATGAAGATTTAGTCCATAATACTTTGCATAATATTCAGCTCTTGTAAGTTCCTCTTTTTGGAAATCGCCACCCAAAAAACGGAATGTATATGCATCTGAACCAGTCAAATAGGATGCTACAATAGCGGAATCCATACCGCCAGAAAGCATTATGCCTTTCCTTTTATCTTTGAATCGTTCCATCTGTTTCTTGATTTCAAAATCAATGTCCTCAGCGCTTCTTACTAAAATTCTCTGATTATCTGGAATAGGCTTTATATTGCCGTGCTTAAACCCTTCATAAAAATCTTTGTTGTCATCCTCAATATAACGAAATGCCATATAAGAACTCATGCAATACTTCTTATCTACCATTTTATTCATCTCCTTATTTTACATCTTGCAAATCGTCTTTACGAACTGCATTCAGCGCTTCAGTAATTTTTGTAGAAGAGATTCCTTTAGTATAGGGAAAATATACTATTTTAATTTCAGCCTCAGCAAATTCTTTCTCATACTTATTCCATTTCTCTGTTCCATACCAGTCATCTCCAACAAATAAATAAGAGGCTCCTAGCTTTTTGGCCGCCGTAAGCTTGTCCATATCATACTGCGGAACTGCCGCATCAACATATTTACAGCTGCGCACAAGCTCAATCCGGTCTTCAAAAGGAATCATCGCATGTTTGCCTTTGTATTGTACAAGTTCATCTACAGTGACTCCCACCACAAGTTTATCGCACATTCCTTTTGCATTTTTAAAAAGATTAAGGTGGCCTATATGAAACAAGTCATAGACTCCCGTTGTATAGCCAATTATCATTTGAAATCCCTTTCTCTATGTATTATCTAAAACATGATTTCTAGAACTGTTTTATGAGTTTAAGTATTTATCATAAACGTTGCTCTCAATGAACAGCCGTGTATTATGCGGACAGCGTCTCTTATCTTCTGGCGGAGGCACCATATAGTCTCCGTATAGATTAGTCAAGTGATTATGGTAATCCCTAATCCCCCACACTTTAATACCATCAAATTCATATAAGATTCTGTCGTAATATATTTCTTTTTTCAGCTTTCCCTTTTTGCCCCATCCCGCACCCTGGCATATTATATATGTGCTATTTTCTTCATTACTTTCCGAAAGCATTTGTATTTGTTTTTTTACAAAATAATTAACTCCCCAAAATTTATACACAAACTTTTTGGTTCCAATATACATTCTTTTAAAATAACTTCTTCTGCGGGGAAGATTATATGTCAGTAAAATGATAGCATCCTCATATTTTTTATATTTTTCAAACACGGGCTCATTGATGGGGTATCCATCATTTGGAAAAACATCAATATACAATGAAAGCTTATTATATTTTCTCTTTACTTCATTTTCATATAGAACAGTATCCTTCATACCAAACTTAGCATAGGGATATATATACCCTTCATCCGGATAGACATGGATATTAAACTTATTAGAATACTTATTTTTCACAAGAGCAATAAACTGAATATAATCTTTCCTGGGCATTGTGACATCAATATCATCGTCCCATGGAATAATTCCATGGTGCCTGACCGCCCCCAACATGGTTCCTCCAAAGATATTATAAATCAACCCGTTAACTTCACAAAGCTCATGAAACTGTTCTAGCAGTTTGATAAGAAGGGTTTGTTTTTGCCTTGTATCAGTTATTTCAATGTAATCATCAGCAATACCGCTCATTAGAATAACCACCTCTCCTAAATAAACATCAATCCTATTTCCATATAAAAGCATAACCTGTTATTCCGGTTTTAAAGCCATCTTCTACTACTTCGAGTCATAATTTTCGCTTTATATATGCAATGAAGTAATTTATTTCCTTTCCAAAGAAAATTTTGCTCATAACAAAATATATAACTCCAAAAATAAAACAGTATATAATAGCATGAAGCAACCAGTTAGCAAGCGATAAATCACTCAAAGGAAACATGCTGCATCCAATCAAGATTCCTATGACTGTGGCACCGGTTATTACTAATAATTTTTTATAGAAAATGCGCTGTCTTCTACCCGGAATTAATCTGCTGGTAAAATAAACATGAAACAGCATTCTGTATAACATTCCTGTTGCCGTTCCTATAGCAACACCTATCAGCCCCAGTTTCTGTACTAAAACAATGGAGACAATAATATTTATCAAAGCCTCAATATAGGCGGGAATAGTAATCTCCTTAAACTTGTTGGCCACATAAGACAGCGTTACATGTGGGTATTTCAAAAGGTACAGCGCTTCCGAAACTACAAGCATTGCTCCGAATATAGGCTGGTAGTAATCTGTATCCGTGATTCCTTTTGTATATATCATCACAAATGGAGCTATAAGCATTGCTGTTACTGTGAACAAAAAACCAACCGAAAAGAAGATTATGAATTCATATAAATCCAACTTTTGATGTAACTCTTCTATATCGTTTTTCGCATATGCCTGTCCTATTGTAGGTTCTATTCCTGAAGCAAGTGAATGAATCAATACACTCATTTTACTTACAATCAAATAGTAGACACTATATACGGATACCGTCTCTAAATCACTGAATAACGTAAGGATTGTGATATCCGTACTAGTATGAATGAAGAAAGCAAAATTAATTGCAAAGCCGTTCCATCTTTGTCGGATTAACGCATAGTCTTTTGGAGTTGTCCAGTTTATATCGTATCTTTTTCTAATATACCTTCCAAGAACGACTGGCTTTAACACATACAATGCCGCAGAGCAGAACTTAAGAGCAATAATGTCTGGGTATAAATTCGTTATTACCAAAACCGAAATAATATTGCCAAGAGTCAGCGCTATTGAAGCAAAAGAAACGATATAGACCTTTTTATCAGCATTCAACAATGTTGTCATTGTCAGGGAGAACATGTACTGCAACAGTAATCCTATAGATAGAATTATTGTTAATAAAAATATGTAGGAATCCTCATACCCTGTAATAACAATTTTCGGATAGATAACAGCAATGATTCCTGTATAAACTATAAATATTGCCCCAATTTTTCTATAAAATGACCGTGCAGTCTTCAACACCGAACTGACTTGCTTCCAATTTTTCTCTATCAGGGGCTTATATAGATTCGCTGAAATAACCCCTGTAATCCCCCCTTCTATAAGAGTAATATAACTAAGGAATTGATTGATAGATGAGACTAAACCATTTATGTCAGACCCAAAACAAGACAGAATAATCCGTGGAACTATCAATCCACTGATTACAGAAACCACCTGCAATAGCAGGGATGATGCTATATTGAGCAAAGTAACTTTGTTCTTCATAATGTCTCTCTTGCCTTCCCGCAGTTAAAATGACTCCTAAAATATCCCAAATCATTTATGGATTTCTTTCCAAATTAATTTTGCATATTTAAGAATTCTCAATTTGTAAAGCAATACCTTAAACTTAGTTTTTTTGCTAATGTGCCTATTTCCCAAGATAACAAAGATATTCGACCCCAGGAAGTCATTTATCCTCTTATAGGTATGTTTATTTATATTTTTCAAATCCTCAAACTTAAAAAGTACCTGGCAATAATCCGCCACCTTCTTTACCATTGCCGCCTCCGCATATTCTTTTCCCATTACGCAACACTTCTCGTATATTTCATCTGCCGCATTTAACTCATCAATATCAATTTGGCTAAATGGTTTGTGCATTATGCTGCCTGCTCTTTGCAGATAAAAATATAATGGTTGATTTGTATAGGCAACTTTGTTGGCATTCATAAAGAAAATGTAAGTCGTTAAATCATCTTCATGAAATTTTTTGTATGGAAACAGATGCTTTTTTGCCAGATTGGATTTAATTAGAAGCCCACAAGCACTTGTACCATGCAGTTCACCCCAAAGCATCATCTTGAGCGCATCCATTCCCTGATATTCTCTAACAACAAACGATTCTTTTGGATATATTATGTTTTCATGTTCTCTATAACTCAGAAATTCACATGCTGATAAATCAGCTCCAGATGCTTCAGCTATATCCAGCAAGATTTTTAAGCAATCTTTGTGAATTGTATCATCACCATCTACCCATGTAATATAATCCCCTATAGCAGCTGCCGTTCCGACATTTCTTGCATCAGATAGTCCTCTATTTTCTTTGTGGATGACTTTTATTATATCGCTTTTAAATGATTCGCATATGGCCCCGCTATTATCAGTAGACCCATCGTTCACTAATATTATTTCATAATTAGTATATGTTTGGTTCAAGACACTATGAACACAGTCTTCAAGATATTCCTCTACGTTATATACAGGAATGATGATGCTTATCTTAACGTCCAAAACTCATTCCTCCAGGTTAATACTACTTACATCAGGCCTTTAGATTTTCTTTTATTTCACCCATTTCATGCATATCGCAAATAACATAATGACATCCATTTGCTTGTGCTTTTTAATCATTTTTATTTTTCAGTTTTCTAAGTTTGTTATACGCTTTAACAACTAGCATTTTGGGCATTTTTATGTAGGCCATAAAGAGCACACGTTTTTTTCTCAAAAAAATTCCCATAACATCTTCAAAACTATCAAGAACATATGAGCAAGGCCTATGAAATACATTGAACTTTAAATAAAAGTCTGCAATCAGATTCTCATATGCCCTCATGACATGTTTAAGTGTTTTTGCACTGATATCACCGTCTATGTACAAATGAAGAGTTATTGTTATTTCCTCTGCACCAAAAGTCTTATATAAGTCATATTCGCCCTTTTGGGTATGACTTGTATCAATATCGTGCGACCATATCTTGTCATCAATAATATACTTTTCTTTTTGACGTTCTGCGAACAGAACATCAGAGTGCGGTGAAATCTTGTTATATACATGATTTGTTGGTATTTTCTCAAAATCTGTTTTCCATACACCTACACCAGTTGTCCATGACGCATAATGCCCCAACCCTCTTACGAATTCATCAAAGCTGCCAAATGTCTGCCTCTTCTCAGACTTCAATGTTCCATTCGAGAAATATATAACCGGTTTCTCATCCGCCGTCTCCTTTACCATATCAATCATCCATTGTATTGAACCTGGTTCCAGAATCGATCTATGATTCAAAAATTTTAAATACTCTCCAGTCGCTAGCCTAAGAGCTTCAATCTGGTTTTCAAATAAGAATGCATTCGTCTTTTTATAAATTAAGTTGCTTCGACTCTTAGAATACTCTTGTATTCGTTCGAAAAATTCTTGATTATTTCCATTATCCGTCACTATCACTTCATATTCATTGATATCTGCATCCTGTCGAAAAATTTCATCAAGAACAGGAAATACCCATTCCATTATTCCGTTTGTCGGCAAGCATAAAGATAGATATTTCACTCTTGAACACCTTCCTTCGCCTTCTCCGAGAAGAACTCTATCGTCTTTTGGATTATATAATCCTGATTTGCGTCATCTAAATGATAGTAAAGCGGCAAGCGAACTAGCCGTTCGCTTTCTACAGTAGTATATTCATCTTCTCCATCAAATCTACCGAACCTAATTCCCGCCGGAGCACTATGCAATGGAACATAATGGAATACACACAAAATATTGTTCTGCTTCATAAAATCTATATAAGCAGTTCTGGTCTCTAAATCTTTACATTTGATATAAAACATATGAGCATTATGAGTGCAGCCCTCTGGTATTATAGGAAGCTCCAAAACTCCTTTTTCCCGCAATGGTTCAAACGCCTTCCAGTACTTGCTCCAAATGCTCAGCCGATTATTATTAACTTCGTCTGCTGCCTGAAGTTGTCCCCAAAGATAAGCAGCATTTAAATCGCTTGGTAGGTAACTACTTCCATAATCCACCCAGTTATATTTAGCAATCTGTCCTCTGAAATATTGAGAACGATTGGTTCCTTTCTCTCTCAGGATTTCCGCTTTTTCAATATATTTTTCATCATTAATTATAAGAGCGCCTCCTTCCCCCATAGAATAATTTTTTGTTTCATGGAAGGAATAACAACCGAAATCACCAATAGTCCCAAGCGGCCTGCCCCTATATGTACTCATCACAGATTGTGCTGCATCTTCTACTACAAGCAACTTATACCTTTTTGCAATATCCATAATTGTATCCATCTCACAGGCAACACCTGCATAGTGCATAACACAGATGACTTTAGTTTTGCTTGTTATAGCCGCTTCCATTTTTTTCTCATCAATATTCATAGACTCTGGCCGGATATCAACGAACACCAGCTTTGCACCTGTCAATACAAAAGCCGTAGCGGTCGATGAAAATGTGTAACTTGGGAGAATGACTTCATCCTCTGGTGTCAAGCCACACAAAAGGGCGGCCATTTCCAAGGCGGCTGTTCCACTAGTAGTAAGTAATGCCTTTTTGCATCTGAACCTATTTTCTAACCATGTACTGCACTTTTTTGTAAATGGGCCATCTCCGCATATTTTGCGGTTCTCAACGGCTTCCTTCAAATATTTAAATTCATTGCCAATAAAAGGCGGAACATTAAAATAAATCATTTCTAGTTCGTCCTCCTTTATGTAATCCTAGAGTTTCGTCCTCTTTCCCTGTTTGTTGCCAATCCATGGATTTCATTCGTAACGTCACCGTATTTCTAAATCTCCATAAACAATCCCACTCTGTTTTTTCGGCATCCATGCAAGCTGCTGCGGGTCAGCCAGCTCCGTGTAAAGCTCCTCCAAATGTTCCTTTATCATGGCATCTGTCACTTCTGCAAAATCAACCTTTAGCAGTTCCTGAACCATCTTATCGTCAAAACGATATCTGATAATCTTTGCCGGGACACCGCCGACGACCGCATATGGCGGCACATCTTTTGTCACGATGGCACCAGCCGCCACAACAGCGCCCTGGCCAATATGCACCCCTGACATGATTGTTGCACCATAGCCAATCCACACGTCATCGCCTACTACAATGCAGCCTTTTGCAGTTGACTCATACTTCTCTATTTTTAGTTTTGTCTTGAACGGATACATAGAGATATATCCCATTGCATGCTCTCCGCCAAGCAAAAAGACACACTCCTGTGCAATCGAGCAATAATTTCCAATTCTCAGGGATTCATCCGGATTGCCAAAATGTCTTACACAGAGGAAGCCGTATGTCTTAATGCCGACAGTTACTTTTGATGCATTAAAACAGTTTACCGCTATGGTCATGTTGTGAGGATTGAGCCTCCTCCACTTCTTTTTGAAATACAAAAGCTTAATCTGACTCAAAATAGCGGACTTTTTTATAAACCCATTCAGCGCTTCCTTGTCCACTTGGCTCACCTACCCCTAATCGCATATATCCAATCAGTGACATACCTTCTCTGTTGAGGGTAAAAGCGCGTATAGCCCAACAAACGGATTCCGCATCCAAACTTCCTGTCCCTGACAAGCCCTAGCCGCTTCCCGTTCCACCTTACGGCCTGCTCCAGTATGCGCATTTCTCTGTGGCTTACATCCATTTCTTTACTGTTTTCCTGTAGGCTTGTTATTTCTAGCAAATCGGTCTGCAGTTCTTTCAGACGGTTCGCTCTGTCCCTTCCGTTCGGCACTGACGCACTGCCGACATGATACCTATAGTCGATTACATCGTAATCCAATATGTAATATCCTCCCTTTAATTTCCCGTAAAATGAAAACAAACTGTCATGCGCCAATTCCGGAAACCAATATTTTGCAATCTCTTCCCAGAACGCCTTCCTGATACACATCCTGCATCCCTGCTCTATTTTTTTGAAGGAATAATCAAATTCCTTTTTGCTCAATTCCATAGTATTGGATCCATGTTTTCGCTTTTTTCTCCTGTCCAGCATTTGGGAAATCCTGAATCTGAATGCTTTCCTGTCACAATCTTCCATAAACAGATAATCAGCCATTCCAACCAGAACCTGGATTTCCTTATGCCTGTCCATTATCTCGGACATGACGCTCAGCTTATCCGAACGCCAGATATCATCCTGGTCACAGGGAAAGATAAGTTCCCCGGATGCCATCCCAAATCCGCGTACAAAATTTCGTCTCCATCCTATATTCTGCCGATTTTTGTGGATGCTCCAATTTTCCAGCCCATGCGCCGCTATATATCCTTCAATAATCCGTACAGTTCCATCCGTGGAAGCGTCATCCACTATAATGACCTCATCAGCGCCTCGATTCTGGTTCCTCAGCGATTCCAGCTGGTCATATATGAATTCCGCCCCATTGTAAGTCGCCATTACCACCGATATCTTCATATTTTCTCCACTGCCCCTGCGGCAGCCCTCCAGCCCCCTTCGTACTTCGTTCGCCTTAACCTTGCGCTTGAAAGAACCAAAACGACCACCATAGAAGACATTGCATTATTAAAAACATGTCCCGCAATGAACGAATAAACAAAAGAGAATATAAGCAATATCTTATAACCGCCCATATCGAACTGTAACTTTTTTGCCAGCTTGGCGCCATACATAACCACCCCTGCCGCCCCAAGAAATCCATATTGAAAGTACAAATCAAAAAAATCCATTTCGGCAACTATCCCGACATTCCCCATTCCAACCAATAAACTGACCGGATAACTCCTGAAGCCCCTCATCAGTTCTGTCAGCTCCTTAGCCTTCAGCGTCCTCCCGCTTGTCACCACATCCAGAATGCTCCCTGCATATACATTTCCCATATGAGCCAACCTTGTGAGGACATCATTTACTTTATCGCTGACATATCCGCGAAAGACGAAACCGGCTGCAACAAAAAGCACTAATACAACCAGTGTTGTGGCGCATCCCCTCACAACATTCTTTCTAAAACTGAGGAAAATTGAAAAAAACAATCCTACAGCCACTGCAGCCATGCACGCTTTCGTCCCCAGCAGAAGACATGTCACAACCAAAAGACAAACCTTGACAATCCCCAGAACGTTCCTCTTCTCAAACAACCTGCCAAACGCATAAATCACCAATACAGAAACCAAAAATGACACTCCGTTATTGGCATAATACAACCCTTTATATCCTAACCCGCCACTGTATACGGCAAAGCCAATCCCCATCATCTTTGGTATGATTATCGTTGCCGGAACCATCCACGAATACACTTCAAAAATACAACCTGTCTCCCTTTTTCCAAACTCTTCCCTTCTTTTCAGTTCCAACAGGCCTGATAACAGGATTGGCAGCAAAATCCACTGAGACAATAACAGGATTTCCTCCTTCAACGGATTGCCAAAACCAATATGGATACATGACAGCAGCACAAATATCGCCGCCAGAATCAACGTTGGTTCAAATAATATTTTCGAAAATCCCCTTTTGAGGAAAACAAATCCTGTAAAAAAAATCAATACTATTCTGTATAGCTGCCCAACACTAAATTCGCTTTTGAGCTGAAGCAATATGTAGCCATTCAATGTATCAGCCAAAGGCATACACATGTATAATATAATCAGCACCTTTGTGACGTTTATTCTGTATTTCCTGATTGCCATATTTCCCACAAGATTTTTCATACATCATCCGCGCTTTCATAATATGCCTGTGTCTCATTCCCTTTGACATCAAAACTCTGCAAATAATTGAACCAGTTCTTCTTTACTCACATATCCTTGGTCAATCATTCTTTTAACATAAGCATCATTTCTGTTATTACTAACATTATCCCTGAGCAATGTTATTTCTTGTGTATTATTGATAATAAGTAATTTGCCTCTTTTCTTCTGAGCTTTTACTACAGGAATCCGTTTTCGCCATTCCATAAATTTGAGCCAAATATCATCTGCTTTAAGACAATCTCGATTAATAGCATCAATATCAAATGTTTCTTCTGGTAAGATATTTGCCGGATACAACACTCCGCCGACTCCAGTTGCTAAAAGCTTATGCGAAGGTGCAGTGCGCCCTGAAACTTTATTCACCCATGAATTATAGGGCAAAAGTTCATAATTGCAGTCAAACTTTATTTCATGGGCCCTTATACAGGAAACTGCTCTTGGGTATTTGTAATAGCACTCCAGCAGAGTTTCTATAAGATTCAATGGGTACAAGATATCATCATCAACAGTTATAACTATAGCTTCTGGATTTTCATGTATTGCATAAAAATATTTTGTATGTGGACCAATATCCTCTACAAATTTAATTTTCAATCCTATTTTAGTTTGATTTTTAATTTCGTCTGGAAGATTTTCTTTCTGAAACTTATCCTTACCTAAATACAAATGTATTTCATTTGGACGTACTGTCTGGTTCATCATTAAGCGAACAACAAATAAGCTACTGGTTATTCTACTGGGAATTGTCGTAAGAGAAACAATCACCTTCTTTTTATCTTCTGAGATAGGCTCGCTTGGAAGCGGCTCTATCTTTTTCCCAAACCTTAACCCATAATATCTTGTCAATATCCAAGACGCCATATATAAAACCGCTTTTTTCGTCATTCCGCTCATAGCTTTTCCTTAATTCTCCTATCATTTTAGGAAAAATATTAATCTCATCTCATTCATCAGCAACGAAACCTACAACTAGATTCCACCACCTTTAAGATCGACTTTTTGCTACCGTATGTTTTCTATAAAGCTCTCAATATTCTCAATTATTCTCTCCGCATTCCCTTGATAACTTTTATATTGAGTCTTATCAACAGTTTCAAGTGCCTCGCCAAGACATTCGATATCTGTACACCCACAAATTAAATTTAGATTTTTGAACTGTTCTATCAACTGTAGCTGATGGTCATCCACATGCTCTCCATATTTTGACAACCTGGGAACCGCTATGACCTTTTTCCCTTTTTTAACTGCGCCAACAATCGCTCCCGTTCCACCATGTGTTATTACTGTTTCTGCTTCATCCATAATCTTAGCAAACATCTCTCTATCAAAAAAATTTTCATACCCAAAATTCTGCGGTTTATAATCTGAATATCCTATCTGAGCAACTACATTATCCGTTATCGTTCCATTAGCTACCAACTTGTCCACTGCTTTAAGCAGTCTGTTAAACTGAAACTTCTGCGATCCTAAAGTGATGAATATCATCTGCCTATCCCCAACATCCACTGCATTCTTTTTAATTTCTACTGTTTAATCTGCTGAAAACCCATTGGCCAAAACTCTGACGAATGCCCAGCATCTTGATATAAAAAGGTTCTTGCCGTTCAATAAATTCCACCTAGATAAATCGCATTTGGATAGAATTCCAACATCGACTCCCACTGTACATAAAATTGATCAGCTAATCTGTAAAGTATTTGACCGGTTTTTGTTGGAGATGAAACTTTTGCAAATGATTCAATATAAATCAATCTCTTTTTGAACACTTTCGCAATTAGGCACAGCGGGACCACAGCAAGGACTCCTGTTGTAATTACGACATCTGGTTTTTCCTTAAAAAACAATCTCATGCTCTTAAATGTATTCACAGTCATCCTAAAGAGAAATAGAGCTTCGTTCCTATTGACCTGCTGAAGATAATATATCTGCTCTCCATCTATAGATGCTTCATATTGTGTTCTCTCAGTAACTATAAAACTTTCATACTTCTTCATTAATGGGGCAAGCATTGTAATCTGCTCGAAGTGACCACCAGAGGATGCAGCAAAACACAGTTTTTTTCTCATCTTTATTTTTTCCATCTTTATTTTTCTCCGTCTTTTTGTAACTCCCTTTCCAGCGTGCCAGCCGTCCGGTTCATGTCCGCCCCACTGCCAGCATGACGTTCTTCTACAGAAGCGGCACGATGGCCTTCGTAATCTTTTGAAAATCCACAGCGTCCACAGTTCCGGTCACTAGAAACAGCCCACCCTCCTTCGCAAGGTTCGTGATGTTCGCTGCTACGATTCCGTACACAATCAGGCCGCCGCCCTTGGACGAATAGGAGTGGCATGAGCCGCACTATCGGGTCGGTCAGGGCCCGTCATCCTTTACGTCAGCTTCGCATAGTTCAGGAAGGCAATGCCTGACAGTGTCTCCACGTCTCCCCCTCCGCCAGGTAGTTCTCCTTCTGGGAGCGGAAGATGCACTCGCTGGGGGCGAGCTAGACGATTCCCTCGCCGGGGTGCTCCTCCGCCAGCTTGAAGACGATAAAGGACTTCCCGCTGCCAGTGGGGTGAACCACGGGGGTGTTCCTGTGCTCCCGCATCATGCGTACGACCGTCTGGTCTCCTCTTCGTTATGCGGGTACAGCTCAGCGGCCATCTCCTTCCCTCCTCTGTCGCAAAAAGTGTACTTTTTGGGATGCATCCAAGAGATGGGCACATTTACCAAAAAAAATATCAGTTCACTCTTGATTTTATGCCCAAGTTGTATTAAAATAAGGGATAATTTGTTGGACATTTGGACTGTCCCAAAAAGTAC
>OFHB01000445.1_pt1 | contig 28640 bp, 26 predicted proteins | sample 1521881 | NCBI WGS metagenome assembly OFHB01 (sample SAMEA3504090, study PRJEB24116) | mouse gut metagenome | biome: mouse gut; feature: mouse-associated habitat; material: faeces | place: Denmark | collected 2011
GAGCGCGCAACATTCGCATTGTTGAGGCCGTGGGTTCGAATCCCATATGCTCCATTAAAACACGAAGTTCCGAATCCATGGATAGCCAGTCTGGGGATTCGAGGGCTTCTTTTTTTGTGATAATATGCGTGAAGCGCGACAGTTTCGAAACAAACGGTGGTTTTGACTATGTTTTGTGGAAAATGCGGTGCCCAAAATCCAGACAGCAGCCAATTCTGTTCATCCTACGGAAGTCCCGAGTTGTATTGCTGGCTGGAAGGCGGCGCCTTCGATGATAGTTATGGCGGGGATTCGTCCATAGGGACATGGAAAGTCGTGGACGGAGATTCCGTCAGCTTCCATTATAACAGTATGAAGACGTTCTTTAGTGCGGATGAGGGGAGCGAGTCTGTGAAGGTGTCTCTGTCGGAAGACGGCCAGGAGCTTACATTTTAAACCGACAAGAGGGATATCACGCTGTTTAGATATCCGTCGTTCTGAGGTACCGTGCAGCTGCCGTGAAGTTCCCCTGACAGCAGGAATCGGCAAAATAGCCCAATAAAACGCCGTGTGCATGGAAATAGCTTGCATGTCTTCTTTCCGGTGATATAATGGTATTACAGTTGCGGCCTGAAAATAAACAAACAAATGTTCGACAAACTGGAATGTTTGTGTTATAATGAACTTATCTAAGGATTGGAACGGCCGAATGGTCATCCATACAGCGTGGCTGTGCTTATGGTATACTGATACGATAATTGGAGTGGTTAAAATGAAACCTTCGGAATTGTTTCGAAGTAAGACGAATCAGACAGGCTTATAAATATCCAAGCCATTGATAATATTCCTTCGATTATGAGAAGAGGATTGCTTTCAAATGAAAAAGCCAATCGGATAGCACATACCTCTATTGCCATGAATGCTGTTCAGGAGAGGAGGGATATCGTCGGGGTTCCGAATGGATTGAAATTGCAGCAATATGCGAATGTTTATTTTGATTCACATAATCCGATGCTTTCAGTGAGGAGGGATCAAAACGATAATATTTGTATTTTAAAGTTTGACTGTTCGATTCTGGACATATCCGGGGTTGTGGTTTCGGATAGAAACGCGTCAAGCGGTTATGCAGGTTTTTGCTCTCCGATTGACGGGTTGAAGGCGATTGACTTTAGGCTTGTATGCCAGGTATTGGACGGATGACGATTATTATGCACAAATGCGGAAAAAGTCGATAAAGTGTGCAGAAGTGCTTGTGCCGTATCACATACCATACGCATATGTGACATGTGCCGCAGTAATTCATGAAAGTGTTGCGCAGAAACTTAAAGAAATCGGATTTGACAAAACAATAGAAATTGTCCCTGGGATTTCTTCTAAGGAGAGGATGAAATGAAAGTAAAAATCGGAGATATGTTTGAAAGCAGATGTGGCACTATCGTCAATACTGTCAACTGTGTAGGTGCAATGGGAAAAGGGATTGCGTTAGAATTCAAAAAGCGGTATCCTGAGATGTACAGGGAGTATGTTGACAAATGTAGGTTGGGAGAGGTCAAGCCTGGAAAGCCTTACATTTACAACAATGCAGATGGAACCAGGATTTTGAATTTTCCCACAAAAGATCATTGGCGGTCCCCATCTCGCTTATCATATGTAATGGATGGATTGGACTGGTTTGTAAAGCATTATGAGGAATATGGAGTAAAGAGCATAGCATTTCCGCCGTTAGGGTGCGGAAACGGAGGCCTGACCTGGGAAACGGTCGGCCCGTTGATGTACAGAAAATTATGTGATCTGCCTATCGAAATCGAAATCTATGCGCCATATGGAACGAATCCGAAAGAAGTCACATTGGATTTTCTCAATAGAGAAGCAACAAGCGGAGAGGCCTTTGGATGCAGGCAGATGCCGGTCAATCATAAATGGCACCTGATTCTTCAGGTCATAAGGGAATTGGATACACGGGAATATGCCTTAAAAGTCGGAAGGACGATATACCAGAAAATATGTTACGTCCTTACGAGAAGCGGTGTTGACACAGGGTTTGTTTTTTCTAAAGGTGAATTTGGGCCATATTCAGCGCAGGCCAAGGAAGCTATTACCGCATTGGCTAACGCGAACCTTATTATGGAGAAGCAATTGGGCAGAATGATATCATTAAGTATTCCTGATGATGTAGTGATTGAGAGGGAAAAATTTCCAATGAGGATTGGGAGGCCGTAAAGAGGACGGCAGACTTGTTCGGCCGGATAAAGAGGACTGAGCAGGCAGAAATGATAGCGATGGTTCTATACTCATATGATCAGCTTGTGAAAGAAAAAGCGTGTGTATCTGATAAGGAAGTATATGATTATGTGTTGGACTGGAAACCGCATTGGAAAGAGGAGAAAGAGTTTGAAGTATGTGATGCCATCCATAATATGGCAATGCTGTCTGTCATGAAAGTCTCCCATATCGGGGAACTGATGGACACTTTGCTCATATGAAGCACAGTGGCGGAAGCATTTCAAGGAAAAAGAGAATGGAGGATATTGGCATGGAAGCATTGGACATCTTATTTGTGACGGATTATGTATGCCCTTATTGCCTGGTGGCAAAAGTGGCGCTGGAGGAGGCCCTGCGGGAGACCGGGATGGAGGCGGTGATTCGGATACAGCCCATGGAGCTGACGCCGGAGCCCAGGGAGCGTGTGGACACCTGCCATGACGAAGTGCGCAAAAAGCATTATCAGATTCTGGTGGAGCCTGCGAAGGCCCTGGGGCTTGACATGAAGCTGCCGCCTGCAATCTGCCCCAGGCCTTATACGCGACTGGCCTTTGAGGGGATGTTCTATGCCCGGGAGAAAGGGCTGGACGAGAAGTACTCCGACCTGGTGTACCGGGCCTATTTTGAACAGGAGCAGGATATCGGGGAGATGGATGTGCTGTGCGATATCGCCGAAAAGGCAGGGCTAGACCGGGAGGAGTTCCGGCGGGCGCTGACGGAAGGGATTTATACAGAACAGGTGAAAAAGGAATCGGCGTACTCCAGGGAAGAACTGAAGGTCGGGGGCGTCCCCACCATCTATATCAACGGCGCAAGCGTCTCTGTGGAGAAGTATACAAAGGAAGAAATGGCGGAGATTCTGAAAGAAGGCCAGGCATCTACAGGCGGCGGGTTTGCCTGCGGGATAGACGGCTGCGGCTGAGGGACGCTGAGGGGATGATGTGAGTCTCGGGAGAGTTCCTGTTGCATGCTGTGGATAGCCGGGGCTGTTCCCGGAGCGGACAGGGAGGAATGATTATGAAAAAGAAAATACTACTATCGCTGGCGGCCCTGGCGCTGCTTCTTTCCGTGGGCTGCGGAAAGGCGGAGGAGGATTCCGCGCAGTTTCCCACGGCTGTGAAAATTGCGGAAGGCGAATCGGAGGGAGGACAGGACGGCGCTCCCGGAAATGCGGCTGCAGAGAATCCATCCGGAGCGGAAGATTCCCAGGGGAGCCCTTCCGAGGGAGGGCAGCAGAGGCTGGACGGACTGGGAGATTCGCAATCCCTGGCAGGGCAGAAAGGCGCACAGGGGGGATTCCAGTTTTCGGATCTGTCTGACAGGGTGTTCTATTTCAGCAGCGGCGCGGGAGCATGGTGGACGGAACTTCGCATTCAGGGCGATGGATCCTTTGAGGGGCATTATCAGGATGCGGACATGGGAGACAGCGGAGACGACTACCCGAATGGCACCTTATATTACTGTGATTTTATCGGCTTCTTTGACCAGCTGGAGAAAGTAGACGATTTCACATATAAGATGAATCTGTCGTCCATCTCTTTCAAAGAGAAGCCGGCGCAGGAGGAAGAAATCATAGATGGCGTCCGTTACATTTATACCGGTGCCTATGGGTTGGACGGGGAGGAGTTCTATCTGTATCTTCCGGGTTCCAAGCTGGCTGATCTGCCCCAGGCCTATCGGGACTGGGTGGGATATCATAATCTGGAGGCTGTCCAGGAAGAGGAGCTGAGTTTCTATGGGCTTTACAATGTGAACGGGGAGCTGGGCTTCTCCAGCAGCGTCTATGAGGAGCAGAGCCTTTCCGAGAGGATCGCCATGGAGATTTCTTTTGCCGAGGAGCTGGAAATGGACAGGGATTCCAGGATTCAGAATGCGGATACACAGCAGGAGATGAACCAGATTGCCGCGGAGGGGTACCAGAAGTGGGATGAAACCCTGAACATTGTGTGGAAGCTGCTGGAAGCGAACCTGAGCGAAGAGGAGATGGAAGCGCTGCGGATAGAGGAAAGAGAGTGGATCGCGTCCAAGGACGCGGAAGTGCGGGCTGCCGGGCTGGAGAATGAGGGCGGAAGCCTGCAGCCGCTGCTGGAAGCGACAAAAGCGGAAGAACTGACGAAAGCAAGGGTGTATGAGCTGGCGAAGTATGCAGAGGGAAGATGATGGTTCCCGGCTTTTCCGGATGCCCCTGCTCCTTTGGCCCAACGCCCGGATTCTGCTTCCGGAAATCCCGGGAGCCTTTGGAAACGCGGAGCCTTCGCGGCTGCGAACCGTATGCAGATGCGAAGGCCAGCAACGTGAAATGCAAGCCTCTCCATGCGAAATGCGAAGCTGCAAGGTGAATGCACCAATGTGGTGGAGAGAATCAGAAGGATGGGGCATCTGGCAAGGCCTGAGGGCCATAAAGGGTACGGCTGGCAAGGCCTGAGGGGCCCAAAAAGTGCGGCCGGCGAAGTTTCATGGCCATAAAAGGTGCAGCTGGCGGACGTACAGGGGGCCGTCTCCGCGAGCTTCCTTATATTCCAGATATTCGGAAGCAGGGTCATAGGCGGTGTAGGCTGTCCCTGACGATTTGTCCTGTTTCAGAATCAGACAGGCCACATCCTCCGGAACCGACAGTTCCGGTACATCTGCCTGAAGGAGGGCGTCCAGCTCATGGGCGGAAAGGCGGCCTGTGACCTGGTCGCTGCTGTTCAGGAAGAGGACTTCCGGATTCTCAGGGGCTTCCTCGGCGATGATGGTCACGGCGAAACGATAACCGGTCACAGTCTCGTCCCCGTTCTCCGTCTGGCTGAAGGATTCAGCGATGCTGTGGCTGAAATGCATCCCCTCCGGGGAATCCGAGGATATCCCGGAACCGGGCAGCAGATAAAACTGTCCGTCCTCCTGTTGGTAGATTGGATGGAAATAGTAGCGTTGAGAGCCGCTGTTGGAGACGTAGAGGGACGCTTCCATGCTTTCTTCCTCATCTGACACTGTGTAGTGTAGGTCTGAGAAGACAGAATCGCAGGTATTGCATCTGGCGGCTTCGCGGTTTTCGTCTGCCGGGAGCATCAGGCTGTAGAGGCCGTAGCCCTCCAGGCCGGGGAAGCTTATAAGGGACGCGGCGCTGTATCCGTTGAAGATGCCGTATATTTTTTCTGTTTCCTGGGGTTTGAACGTAATCTCTCCGCGGTCATTGTATTCCAGCTGGGCCGGGGCTGGCTCGATATAGTTTTCCGTCACATAGATGCCCGAGAGCCGGTCCCGGGAGGTGGACAGCTCTTCCCTGGCCAGGCTGAAATCTCCCTGGGCCAGGCCGCAGCCGCCGGAGAGCAGCGTGACTGCCAGGCAGAGAAGTATAGCGGAGAACAGGGCTGGCTTATGGGCGGCAGTTTTCTGTGTATCATATGTAAGTTCTGCATATTTTTCATACAATTTAGTCTTCATGTTCTGTCTCCTCTTCGTCCAGGTTTCCGTCAAATTTCAAGATATCTCCCACGTCGCACTGCAGGTAATAGCAGATTTTGTTCACTGTGCCGAAGCGGATGCCCTTTGCCTTGCCGCTGCGGAGAATGGACAGGTTCGCCTCGGTGATGTTCACCAGGCGGCACAGCTCCTTGGAGGTCATGCGGCGTTCTTTCAATATTTCGTCAAGATAAATACGAATTGCCACTTGTCGTGCGCTCCTTGTCTCATAGTCTGTCAAATGAACATGTCGTTGTCTTCTTTCAGCCGTTTTCCTTCCAGGTACAGGGAGCCGAACAGCCGGATGCCCAGAACCAAAAGGAGATCTGTCAGGGGAAAGAGAACCCTGTGGAAGCTGCTTAAGAGAAAACGGGAAAACAGGAGCTGGAGCATGTTAAAGCTTACATTGGACAGCAAAATCAATATCAGGAATCGGCTGCTGGCCAGTGTGAGCCGCTCCATGCGGGCGTAGGTTCTCTCGCTGTAGGCTTCGGCACCATAGTTTCGCAGGAAATCAGATGCCAGGAGCAGCAGCGTCAGTTTGGCCGCGGTGGGCAGAAGTGCCAGGATGGCCCGGAGCGCCAGGAAGAGGACGCTGATGGTCACCAGGGAGCTGTCCGCGCCTGTATTGCTCTGTTCCAGGGCGTTGCATTCCTCTATGAACTGTGCGCCGCCCTGCACCAAAACAGTTGCCGCAGACAGGGCTACATAGATGTCCAGCAGGATCCGCAGGGTGGACAGGAGCCTGTTGTGGGGCATCTTTTTGCAATAGAGGAGGTAGCGCAGTAGGAGCCAGGTCAGGAGAAGGCTGTCGATCGCGGCTGCCAAAGCATATTTTGCCGCCCCGTTCATGGGGACGGGCGAGAGGTACCGATCCATATAGGACGGGTTGATGAAGAACCAGAGACCGGCATAAAGGGCGGCGGACAGGGAAAGCAGCAGAAGGTCCGCTTTATGGGCGCGATGCTTGCGCCAGAGAAGGAGAGCCGCCGTCAGGGGCAGGGCGCCTATGAGCAGAAATATCATCCAGGCTGTGATGTTGCCGACGCTGCCGGACAGGGATAGGCTGCGCAGCATTTGGCCCAGCTGCTCCCATGGGAATGTCACATATTTTGTCATAATGGCTCCTTTGCGATGAAAATTATTGTTTTGCGATAATTTTGTGGTTAGTTTAGCATGAAAATTATTGTTTGTCAATAATTTTTATTCCAATTCGACTTTGTGTTCCCAATAGGATCTAAATGCTTGCACCCCAATGAGCCTACAGGCAATAGAAACGCAATGCGAATGGGGAGCGATTTTTTTAGAGCCGGAAAGAGAGGGCTGAGGGCGGGTCCTGGGGAGAAACTTCGGGAGAAACGATGATTGGTGGTTTCCATGGGAGACTATTTGTGGTACAATTTCATTTAGTGTGCTGTAGAATTTTTGTGGTTAGCTTCCGCTGGCAGGCGAAAAGGATTCTGTGGAGCGTTGGGCACTGCCGTTGGTCAAGTGCGGATGTTACAACGGCGTGCCGGGGTTGCGGCATGCCGGGAATTACAGCGTGCGGGAAGCATGGACTGGCGGCGGCAAGGCAGGGAACAGAAGGATACGAGAGGTGAATCAATATGTCCGTACAGGGAGAGACAAGGGAAAAAACGAGAATCAACATACGGGAGCCCAGGCATTATCGGGTGGTCATGCACAATGACGACTTCACGCCGATGGATTTTGTGGTGGAGATACTGGTGGACATTTTCCACAAAGGGATATTGGAGGCAGAGCGTCTGATGATGACAGTGCATGAAAGCGGCAGGGCGGCGGTGGGGGCATATCCCTACGACATCGCGGCCACGAAGGTGCAGGCGGCCCAGAGCAGGGCCAGGGAACAGGGGTATCCGTTCCGGCTGACGGTTGAGGAGGCATAAGCATGTACGTATCAAGCGAAGTGGCGGAAATCATAAACAAGGCATTTTCACTGGCGAGGAGCGCCCATTTTGAATATGTGACGCCGGAACTGGTGCTGTATGTGGCCTGCCAGAACAGGATGTTCGCTCAGGCGTTTCGGAGTTGCGGGGGAAGCGTCAGGGGGCTTGACCGGGATCTGAGGTCTTATCTGGAGAAATATATGGAGTCAGGGGCGGCACCGGAGCGGGAGCCGGAATTGTCCCAGGGCATGGGATATGTGCTGGCCTATGCCTGGGAAGCGGCGCAGAACAGCGAGAAGTCCATGGTGGAGATGCCCCATGTGCTGTTCGCCATGTATGCCCTGCCGGAAAGCTATGCGGTCTATTATATCGCTTCCCAGGGGGTGGATCAGACGGAACTGCTGCAGGAGATGAACATTGCCTATGAGGAGAGCGCCTATGAGGCCAAAGCGGAAAAGAAGGGCTCTAAAGGCAGCGGCAGGAGAAAGGGGACGAACTCCGCGCCAGGCACAGGGGAACGGGCAGGCGCTGCGGGGCTTTCGGATGATATGCCAGAAAGCCTCTTTCAGAGCGATAGCCTTTCAGGAAAAGGCCTGGAAGAAAAAGAGCAGAAAGAGTTCGAGGATGACGAGCAGGAGGAAGTCGGCTGGAATGATTGGGAAGAAGAGGAGGAAGAGGAGGCGGAGACGGGCGCCCGGAAGGGATTCTGGCGGGACTACGCTGTGTGCCTGAACGACCAGCTGGAGCAGGCGGGGCCGCTGATCGGCAGGACGGAGGAGCTGGAGCGGACCATGCAGATTCTCTGCCGCAAGGAGAAGAACAATCCCCTGCATATCGGGGAACCCGGGGTGGGCAAGACTGCCATCACCTACGGCCTGGCCAGGCTTCTGGAGGAAGGGAAGGTGCCGGAGCCGCTGGCGGGGGCGAAGATTTTTTCCCTGGATCTGGGGAGCCTTCTTGCGGGAACCCAGTACAGAGGGGATTTTGAGAAGCGTTTCAAGCGGGTCATGGACAGCATCGCCTGTGAGGAGAATCCCGTTGTGTATATTGATGAGATTCACAATATCATCGGCGCAGGCGCGGTGAACGGTGGCTCTTTTGACATCTCCAACATGCTCAAGCCCTATCTGGCCCAGGGACGGATCCGTTTCATCGGGGCGACTACATATGAGGAGTACAAGAAGCACTTCGAGAAGAGCAAGAGCCTGGTGAGGCGGTTCCAGAACATCCACATCAAGGAGCCGGATATTCCTGACGCCATCCGGATTCTGGAGGGGTTGAAGGAGACCTATGAGGCGTTCCATGGCGTTCGGTATGAGGAGGGCGTGCTGGAGTACGCGGTGGAGATGAGCGCGAAGTACATCAATGAGCGCTATCTGCCGGACAAGGCCATCGACCTGATGGACGAGGCAGGGGCTTACCGCAGGATGCATCCGCAGGGGCAGACGGCAGCGGCAGAGCGGACTGAGCGGGCAGGTTCAGCAGAGACAGCAATGGCGCAGCCGAAACGGACAGGTTCAGCAGAGGAAGCAGTGATGCCGCCGGAGCATGCAGCGTCAGCAGAGAAAGCCGCCCTGCAATCGGAAGGGACGGGGCGGGAAGCCGGGAAGGCCGAGGAGATTGAGGAGACGAAACCAACGGCAGTACAGGCTGACCGGACGGTGCAGACGGTAGACAAAGCGCTGATTGACGAAATCCTGTCGAAAACCTGCCATATCCCCAAGCAGGTGGTAGAAAGCGATGAGACCGCCGCCCTTGCCACCCTGGAGGAGCGGCTGCAGAACCTTGTATACGGCCAGGACGAGGCCATTTCCCAGGTGGTCAACGCAGTGAAATTTTCCAGGGCGGGTCTTCTGGAGGAGGGCAAGCCGCTTGCCAGCCTGCTGTTCGTAGGACCCACCGGGGTGGGCAAGACAGAGATTGCGAAGAGCCTCGCCAGGGAGCTGGGCATCCGCCTGATTCGCTTCGACATGAGCGAATACGAGGAGAAGCATGCCGTGGCCAAGCTGATTGGCGCGCCAGCGGGCTATGTGGGCTACGAGGAAGGCGGGCTCTTGACGGAGGAAATCCGCAAGAACCCCCACGCGGTGCTGCTGCTGGACGAAATCGAAAAGGCCCACCCGGACATCTACAATATTCTGCTGCAGGCCATGGATTATGCCACGCTGACAGACAACCAGGGCAGGAAAGCGGATTTCCGGAATGTCATCATCATCATGACCTCCAACGCCGGAGCCAGCCGGATCGGAAAGCATGGAATCGGCTTTCAGGGCCAGGACGTGAGCGCGGATGTGATCCTGGAGGAGGTGAAGCGCATCTTCCAGCCGGAGTTCCGAAACCGTCTGAACCGGGTGGTGGTGTTCCGCAGCATGGACGAGCGGATGGCGGAGCGGATCGTGGAGAAGAAATTAGGCGAATTACAGATAATGCTTGCACGGAAAAACATAGAAATGCACGCGGACGAGAAAGCGGAAGAACTTGTGATGAAAAAGGGCATCAGCGTCGAATTCGGAGCCAGAGAGATAGAACGCGTCATCCAGAGCGAAATCAAGCCCCTGCTGGTGGACGAGATTTTGTTCGGGGCGCTGAAAGACGGCGGAAAGTGCGGATTGACAGCGGAGTCGGGGGCGTTCCGGATTGTGCATGACATGCTTTGACAGAAGGGAAGTGAGGATATGCCGGTCTATCGTTTGCGGGAAGGGGAGATTTCTTTCCCGAACCCCATCTATGCCCGCAGGGACGGGCTGCTGGCTGTGGGCGGGGATCTGAGCGTGGAGCGGCTTCTTCTGGCATATACCCATGGAATCTTTCCCTGGTATGATCCGGGGGAGGAGATTCTGTGGTGGTGCCCCAGGGAGCGGTTCGTGATTTTTCCGAAGGAGATACATATCTCCCGTTCCATGAAAAAATTTTCAAAGAGACATGAGTTCCGGCTGGCGCTGAACAGGGATTTTGCGGACACCATCCATCGGTGCCGGGTGAAGAGGGAGTTCGCAGAGGGGACTTGGATCACGGATGAGATGGAGGAGGCTTACTGTCGGCTCCAGGAAGCGGGATATGCTGTCAGCGTGGAGGTCTTCGAGGACGGGGAGCTGGCCGGGGGGCTCTACGGCGTCTCCATCGGCAGATGCTTTTTCGGGGAGAGCATGTTCTCGGAGATGGAGAACGGCTCCAAGATGGCGCTGATCGCCTGGGCGCAGCTGCTGGAGCGCAGCGATTTTCTGCTGATAGACTGCCAGTTCCATACGGAGCATCTGGAGAGCATGGGCGGCAGATACATATCCTGGGAAGAATATGACAGGATGCTGCAGGAGGGCACGGGGCGTTAGGACAGGCCGGGATGAACTTAAGGAACAGACTGCATAGGGCAGCTGGCGGCTATCGTTCCGATGCAGCCCATAGCGCTCCGAGCCGCCATATAGATATTGAAGAAAGAAGACATGTATAGTGGGTGCTATATATGTCTTTTTTCGCGCCATAAAAGTGCCATTAAAATGCCGTATTCCAGGGATTTGTGAGGGCAGATAGGAGTTTGTTAGGGTTTTATAAGGAAAATCTTATGGAAGATTTTACACGATGGATACAATCGTTTCTTAGAATCATCGTAAGGCAGGCGAGATACGGCCAGCCGCAGAGTCGATTCGCTTTCGTGTTCTTATTGCCGATAGACCTGTTGGAATGTAAGCATTCAGGCCCTGTCGGGAACACGAAGTCAAATTGTGTCAAAAACAAAAGAAAGCGCCAGGCGCCGCATAGGCAGCGGAGGAGCGGGAAAGGAAAAAGGTGGCGGAAGATGAAGCTACGTAGTAGGATAGCGGTTATTTGCGGGAAATTGGCATATTGGATAGTGCGGAAGACAGGCAGGGGAAGCGGTTCCGTGATTCCCGGACAGATTGCCCGGCGGATCGATCCGGAGATTCTGGCGGAGCTGTCCGGCATGGTGCGCAGAAAAGTCATCGCCGTGACGGGAACCAACGGCAAGACCACCACCAACCACATCCTGGCCCATGTGCTGGAGGAGTCAGGCCAGAGGACGGTCTGCAACAGGCTGGGGGCGAATCTCATGGACGGCGTGATCACGGCGTTCGTCCTGGCGGCCCGCGCCAGCGGGAAGCTGGATGCGGACTATGCCTGCATCGAAGTGGACGAGATGGCATCGGTGAAAGTCTTCCCGAAACTGAAGCCGGATTGCGTGATCCTGACCAATGTGTTCAGGGATCAGCTGGACCGCACGGGAGAGGTGGACCTAATCTGCGACAGGATACAGAAGGCTGTGGAGAGCGTCCCGAAAGCCAGAATTGTAGTCAACTGCGATGATATCTGTTCCTATGGGCTGGCCCTGCGGTGCGGCCATCAGACAGTGACCTTCGGCATCGGGGAGCAGATAGCGGAGGGGATGCCCACGGGGATGGGCGAGGGCGTGTTCTGTCCCTTTTGCGGCAGGCGGCTGGCCTATGATTTCGTCCATTACGGGCAGCTGGGCATCTACCGCTGTCCGGGCTGCGGACTGGAGCGCCCCAGGCCGGAAGTGACCGTGACGGATGTGGCGTACCATGACGGAGCGTATGCTTTCGTGCTGGACGGCGTGAGGGTGGAGTCCGGCGCCAACGCGCCTTACAATGTGTACAACACGCTTTCCGCCTATGCGGCGCTGAAGGCGGCGGACGCTCCCAGGGACTGTTTCGCCCGTGCCATCCGGGAATTCGACTACGGCAATATGCGGGAATGCGTCTATCATATCAACGAGGCTCATGTGCAGCTATATCTGGCGAAGAATCCCATCGGGTTCCAGCAGAAGATTTTCCTGATTTCAAGAGATGAGAAGCCGAAGGACATCGTCATCCAGATTAATGACGCGAAAGTGGACGGGGAGGACGTATCCTGGCTGTGGGACGTGGATTACCGGTACCTGGCGGATGCCGGGGCGGTCTCCATCGTCACAGGCGGGCAGCGGGGCCAGGACATGGAGCTTTGCCTGAAGTACGACGACATCCTCTGCAGTTCCACCACGAATGTCAAAGCGGCCGTGGAGGAGCTGACCAGACAGGGAAGCAAGAACCTGTACATCATAACGAATTATTCCGGCCTGTACCGGACCAACCGGATGCTGAATGAGATGCAGGCTGCGCGAAAGGAAGGCATCTGCAGATGAAACTGACCATAGGGTGTCTCTATCCGGACCTCTTCAATCTATACGGAGACCGGGGCAATGTCCAGTGCCTGAAAAAGCGCCTGCAGTGGCGTGGCATCGAGGCGGAGGTCGTATCCTTCCTGGCCGGGGACAGGGTGGACTTTGGAAAGCTGGATATCCTTGCCTGGGGGGGCGGCTCCGACAGAGGACAGGCCCTCTCCCTGGGACATCTGGGGAAGGTTCGGCAGGATTTCCGGGGCTACGTGGAAGACGGAGGCGTGGTGCTTGCGGTGTGCGCTGCCTATCAGCTTCTGGGGCGGTATTACAGGGCCGAGGGGAAGATGCTGAAAGGCCTTGGCATACTGGATATCCATACAGAGTGGGCCCCGGGGCGGCTGGTGGGCAACATTGTCCTGGAGAGCCCCTTTTTCCGGACGCCGGTGGTGGGCTTCGAGAACCATGCCGGACGCACCTGCATCGGAAGCCATACGCCCCTGGGCAAGGTGCTGTTCGGAAAAGGGAATACGGGGAATGGTGATTATGAGGGTGTAGTCTACCGTAATGTCATCGCCACATATCTGCACGGCCCGCTTCTGCCGAAGAATCCGGAGGTCTGCGACTGGCTTTTGGAGCGGGCGCTGAAGCGCAAGTACGGGGTGGACGTGGCCCTGGCGGCCCTGCCCGATACCCAGGAGATTCAGGCGAACCGTAATATCGTGGAGCGCTATACGTCACAGGACAGTGAGGGCATTTTGAAGACAGGACAGGAGAGTGGGCACAGTGGCAGGGACAAATGAGGAAAAGGGCAGAACGGGAGGCAGAAAGAGGACAGTGATTGCGATGGGAATCTTCTGCGGGGCTTTGCTGGCTGCGGGTTTTCTGGGCCGGGCCAGAATCTTGGATTGGCTGCGGCTTGCGGAGGATGTGGAAGAAGCGGACGCGCAGCAGAAAGAGGCAGGGGCGAAGGCCATGCCGCGGGCAGATGCGGCAGAAAAGAATACAGAGGAAAGCAGACCAGGTCAGGGATCGGACAACATCCAGGCAAACGAGCCGAAAGACCCGAAAGCCCCGCGGGATCCGGCAGAAGGCCCGCGCTCGGATTTCTTCCGCCGGATAGCTGAGATCATCTGGGAGAAGAAGCCGGAGGACATCAGCCCGGAGGAATACGCAAGCCTGACATCTATCCAGATTGACAGGGCCGGAGGGCTGGTGTCTTATCAGCTGAACCACGGGTATGTGAGCTCCTTCGCCTGCCCGGAGGATCTGGAGCCGGATTTCTCGGATCTGGCCTTTTTCCGGGGATTGGAGTGGGTCTTCGTGGACGGCAGCCTGGGCTCGGACGACCTGCGGGGGCTTGAGAATCTGTCCGGCATCCATTCGCGGAATACCGTGAATGAGTTCACGGATATCATCCCCTATCCGGAGAGAATCACGGAGCTTGGCATAGAGGGGGATGCCTCCATAAGGAATCTGGAGGGCATAGAAAGTTTTCCGAACCTGAAATATCTGTCTGTGTGCTGCGAAGGGCTGGATGACATATCTGTCTTAAAACGCCTTCCGGGACTCCAGGGGCTGATTCTGGAAGGGTGCAGGGGGCTGAGGGATTACGGGCCACTTCTGTCCCTGGGAGAGCTGGAATTGCTGAAAATCGGTGCCTGTGGGCTGGAGAGCATAGACTTTGTGGAAAAGATGCCGAAGCTGATATCCTTAAGCCTGGAGGATGTCGAGATAGCCGATTGGGCCGAGGGGCTGTTCGGCATCCCGACCCTGCGGTATCTGTATCTGAATGGCTGCCGACTGGGCCTGGATTTTGACAGAATGCCGGAGAATGAAAAGCTGGAAGTCCTGTCCCTGAACGGTATCGTCCTCCTGGAGGATCCGGCGGACAGGGACAGCGGCAGGGTCAGTCTGTCGGAACACTGTGATATCTTTGACGGTTTCCCGAACTTGAGGGAACTGTATCTGATTTCCATGGATTTGGAGGACATCGGATTCGTGGAGCAGCTTCCCCATCTACAGTACCTGGACATCACGGGAAATCCCGTCAGGAATCTGGAGCCTGCGGAAAATCTGAAGGAGCTTCGGGGCATCGGATACGGGGAGGAGCGGAAGTGGGACGATATCTTCATAATGTGAGGAACCTGCGGCATATTCCGGCATATATTTGAAGGAACGGAAATCTAGGAATGACCGGGAGAGGCCGCGGCCTGCTTCCGGGAAAGGATGTCGGGATATGAACCAGAAGTTGGAAGATTTGCTACAGCTGGCCCTACAGACACCGGAGGAGACCAGGGAGCGGACGGAGGAGCTGAACGTGGGGTTCGACACCCAGGAACGCACCTGGGAGCTGATCGTGAAATACCATGGCAGCCTGGACGCGCTGGAGGCTTTGGGGGTGGTGGTGGAATATCTGATCGCGGGGTATGCGCTGCTGACGGTGCCGGAGCAGCTGGTGGACAGGATGGTGGAGCTGGAGGAGATTGAATATGTGGAGAAGCCGAAGCGGTATTTCTACGGCGCGGAAATGCCTACGGACAGTTCCTGCATCCCCCAGGTGACCCTCCGCGACCCGAACCTGTCCGGAAAAGGAGTGCTGATCGCAGTCCTGGACAGCGGGGATGGCGTCAAGGGGTTGCCAGATCGGCAGGATTCGGGAAGCGCAGGAGGCCGGCCATGGACAGAGAGCTGAGGATTGCCCTTTATATGCGCCTGTCCAAAGAGGACGGAGAGTCCGGGAAAGAGAGCGACAGCATCCGAACCCAACGGATATTGCTCCACAGGTTCGTGGAGGAGCATTTTGAGAAATATAGGATCATAGAGTTCCGGGATGACGGCTATTCCGGCACGAACCTTCGCAGACCCGGAGTCATGGCATTGCTGGAGCTTGTGAAGGAATCTGCGGTGGACTGCATCATTGTGAAGGATTTTTCACGGTTTTCCAGAGACTATATCGAGCTTGGCTCTTACCTGGAGCAAATATTCCCGTTCATGGGCGTGAGGTTCATCTCCGTGAACGATGGATATGACAGCGAAGAATGCGGCGGACATGTGGGGGAGCTGGAGGTGTCGTTCCGAAACCTCCTCTACGACCTCTACAGCAAAGACCTGTCCGTCAAGGTGAAGTCCTCCCTGGCAGCCGGAAAGGCGCGGGGGCTCTTCATCAGCGCAAACTGTCCTTTCGGGTACGAAAAGGCGCCCGGGGACAGGCACAGGCTTGTGATAGAGGAAGAGGAAGCGGAGATTGTGAGACGCATCTTCCGGATGACCACAGAGGGCATGTCTTCCGCACAGATAGCGAAGATTTTTAATCAGGAGGGCGTCAAGACCCCCATAGAGCATAAGATGGAGAAGGGCAGGACCAGCCGAAAGGCCAAAGGGAACGGATTCGCATGGGGAAGCGGCACAATCTGCGCCATCCTTAAGAACAGGGCATACGTGGGGGATATGGTATACGGGAAGACATACAAGGAGCAGGTGGGAGGCAGGACATGCGCCAGGCCCCGAAGCGAGTGGAAGGTGTTCCGGGATCACCATGCCCCCATCATCAGCCGGGAAGTGTTCGAGGAAGTCCAGAAAGGGCGGGGCACAGGCCGGGCATCGGACAGGGGCGGCAGACATCCGCTCAGCGGCATGCTGGTGTGCGGCTGCTGCGGTAGGAACTTGTATCTGCGCAGAGGGTGCAACCCCTATTTTTGCTGCCCGAGCCTGTATGTGAATCCCATGGAAGGGTGCGTCAGGAAGCTGAATGCGATGTTCCTGGAACAGTATGTGCTGTATGAGCTTCTGCGGCATCTGGAGGAGCTGCCGGATTTGGAGCGGATATGGGAGGAGCGGCGGCGGGAACTGGAGGGGCGTCTTGAGAAGCGAAGAGAGGAGAGAAGGACGGAACAAAGCGGGCTGCGGGCCCTGCACCTGCGGAAGAGAGAGACCTATGAACAATATTCTCTGGAAAAAGGCGCAGTGGGAATCGACGGTGGGAGGGCGAAGGAGCTTGGGGGCAGCCTGGATGCCATAAACCGCAGCATTGCCCAGGCCACGTCCCGGCTAGCGGAAACGGAAGCGGCCATAAAGGCTTTAGAGGCGGATTTGGAGACAGAGCCAGGCGTGGAAGGATTGGCGGCGTATTTCGGGCTTTCCGAGCTGACCCGTGAGACGGCGAAGCGATTCATCCGGCAGATTGCCGCCAGGGAGGGGCAGAAGCCGGAGATAAGCTGGAAGGACGGATGAGGCGTCGGCCTGCCAGGGCCTTTTTGCATCCGCCGGACAGCAGAGGGAATCGACTATAGGCTGCCGGAATTCCGGAACAGGGACGGGGGCACCAGAATCCGTTATCTGTGGGATCAGACCTTGCAGCCGGACGGTATTTCCCGGCATCCCCCCGCGGGATTCCGGATGGGGGTGGAATTCGATTCCGAACAGATTGACAGGGCCCTGGAGACGTTCTCCATGCAGGAACAGTTCCAGCTGCTGCCCAGCGTGGACACCAGCGGGCACGGGACGGCGGTGGCGGGGATTGCCGCGGGGAACAGCGCGTCGTATTCCGGGGTGGCGCCGGAAGCGGAACTGCTGATCGTGAAGCTGGGACAGCCGGACGTCAATTCATTTCCCCGGACGACGGAAATCATGCGGGCGGTGACCTATGTCGTTCGGAAAGCCATAGAGATGCGGATGCCCCTCGTTGTCAACCTGAGCTTCGGCAACACTTACGGGGCCCATGACGGCAGCTCCCTGATAGAGCGGTTCCTGGACAATTCGGCAGAGATGGGGCGCACGGTGATCTGTGTGGGCAGCGGGAACGAAGGGAACAGCAACGGGCATCTGGCGGGCAGCCTGCTGCGGGAGCGGAATACGGTCAACACGGGGCGAGGAGGGGCATCGGAGGGCAGCGGGACCGTGACCAACAAAATCGGGATGATTGCCCGGCCTGTGTCCGCGGAATTGTCGGTGGCGGAGTATGAGCGCACACTGAATGTCCAGCTGTGGAAGAATTATTGTGACGAGTACCGCATCTTCCTGCGCTCCCCCGGCGGACAGGAGACGCAGCTGCCTGAGATGGTCAACGGCGGGAAGTACACCCTGCGCCTGGAACAGACGGAGATACTGGTGTATTTCGGGAAGCCTGCCCCTTATGCGGTGGCGGAGGAGATTTATTTCGAGATGCTTCCGGTGAATCGGAATTACATCAACAGCGGAGTATGGACGATACGCATCGAGCCTATGCAGGTGGTGACGGGGCGCTACTATTTTTATCTGCCCTCCGCGGTGGTGCGCGCCGGGGGGACGGGTTTTTACGGTTCCACGCCGGATGTGACCCTGACGATTCCCGCCACGGCGTCGAAGGTCATCTCCGTGGGCGCTTACGACAGTGTCTATGAGGCGTACGCGGACTTTTCCGGAAGGGGATACGCGGATGCCAACCGGACCATCGGCGTGGTGGCGGCAGGGCTGGCCAAGCCGGACCTGGCCGCGCCGGGGGTGGGCATCCTCGCGCCGGATATCTACGGGGGGTATACGCCGGTCACGGGCACGTCCTTTGCCACGCCCACTGTGGCGGGCAGCTGCGCGCTGCTGATGGAATGGGGGGAGGAGGTTATAATAAGGTTACGTTAGCAAGAAGCCCGTAAAATCAAAGGGTTCCGCTGATTCAGTCCTAATAGAAAATGATGATCTTTTCCAGAGTTTTGGCTGGGACAGGCCTGTTTACGATCATATTTTTGACAAAAATCATACTGTGTGGCAATTATGTAACACAAGGAGGAAAATAGTGCGGGATAAAGCAGATTGCCCGATTTTATTTCTGACCGCACGGGTAGACGAACAGGACGTGGTAAACGGGCTTTCTTCCGGGAGACACGGCGCAAAGAAAAGAGAGAAGTGTGCTTCCAGGGGGAGCTGTGCATTGATTATCAGGAGCAGAAATGGGGAAGGCATCTTTGGATATTACGGCACTTCCCTGACCTTTCTCAAACAGGCTTACGCGGTATTTTTTGCCCTGGTCTTAAGCCTTGTCAGAGGGGTGGCCTATTCCAACGAAATAGGGATTACATTGGAAGCGCCCATGGCAATCCTTGCTTTCACATGCTGTGCAGATACCTATGGTTCAAAAAGTGAAATGTGCCGGTTTTTCGTATATTTAGCGGGCATGGCTGTCACGCTTGGCTTCTGGGGGAGTTTATCCAATCTGATTTTCTGCCTGTTTCGGAATATGTGGGGTAATTTCAACAGAGAAGAATCAAGAGACCGCGAAGTGTGTTTGGCTATACAATGAATTTAGGAAATAAGTGGGTATGGATATTGAATTTTATTTTCGTAAGTGTTATCCTTATATTCGTCAGTGTTTCGAAGAATGTTTAACAATCAGGAAAGAGAGGAAAATAAAGCATATGAAAAAAAGAATTTATCTGCTGGCATTGATCCTAATGGCCGGACTTTGCACGGGTTGCGGCAAAGAGGGGACAGAAAGCAATGAAGGAACGGAAATCAATGAACTGCGCATGGAATGCGAATCCTCTCAAGCCGAAGAGCCATCCAACCTTGAAAGCAGTGAAAACCAGGATAATCAGGAAAACCAGGATAATCAGGAAAACCAGGATATGGAATTGAATGATCAGCTGAAAATCGATTTCACTTATGACTATTCGGAGGATATCAAGGCGGATGTTGATGATGTGGTATCAGGTTCCGCATCTCTGCAGAAGGAATTGGAGAATATGGAACAGATTATTCAAAAGTATACTCCGTTAGCAGAGGCAGCTCAAACCCAGAGCGAGATGAATCTGTCGTCCAAATGGTTTTTCGTCATATGGGATACGGAATTAAACAGTATTTGGAGCAGATTCAGTGATTCCGCAGATCAGGAGACAAAGGAGAAGTTCCTTGAAGAACAGCGGAACTGGGTAGCCATGAAGGAAGAAGTGACATTGCTGAGCCTTGGGTCCAGGGAGGAAAATGGCAGCATGTTTCCGCTTCTTCAGAATTCCTTCCTGGAGGAGATTACAAAGAACAGGGCTTATGTTCTTGCAAATGAGCTGGCAAAGATAAGGGGGGAATCCTTTGTCATGCCGGAAAAATCAGCAAAGTACGGTTTGTTTGTGGACAATCAGGGAACCGGCAGCGTATACAGCTTCCTGAACACTCAACAGGGATGGGAAGGAGAAGACGAAGCGAGTATCTCCATTTACAGACAGGGTGGAGCAGAGGGAACTTTTGTTGACAATGGAAACGGAGAACTGATTTTCACATCAGATGATGGAAGTATAAAAGGAACAATCAAACTGAACGGATGGGATGGCGCAAGTTTCAAAGTTACCGAGACAGCGGGAGAGTCTCCCTTTTCTGTAGGAGAAGAATTCGAATTTCCTTTTGCATTTTGAACCATACGAAGCACTTGTGAAAACAGTGGAAACACTTTTCCCATCGGGGACTAAAATAATCAGGCGAAAAAGCGGTCCGGAATACCGGATGAGCGTTTTGTTCATTTTGATATTCCGTTGACCCTGGAGCATGAAACGGAACTCATACAGGACGCAGGGTTTGTGATTGAAAAAGTACTGGATAATCCGGATGGCGCAACGCTCATTGCGGCCGGAAAAAATGGGCAATGAGCGTGGTTTGCCCGTTGCGGCGTGGGCAGGAATTCATAATACAGCACCGTTCCCTGTCTGCGTCAGGTCCAGAATTCCGTCATATCGTGAATGCATATCCGGAGTCAGACGGTGCGTGACTGTGATGATAAGACAGTCTTTAAGTCCCATGACCTGTTCTTCGATTTTTTCTGCCGTTTCTTTGTCCAGATTGGCGGTAAATTCATCCAACAGCAGTACCCGGCTCTTCCTAAGCAGCGCTCTGGCGAGACTGAAGCGCTGCTTTTCGCCGCCTGAAAAGTTTTTACCGTTTTCCTCCACCATGGCGGAAAGCCCCTCCGGAAGAGAATCCACAAGCTCTTTCAATCCTGCCTGCTCCAGGGCGGCTTCGATTTCCTGCGGGGTGTATTCTTCATGATATAGAGTGATATTATTTTGAATTGTGTCCTGAAACAAAAAGGTATCCTGGGAGACATATGCCACCGTATTTCCCAGATACTCCCGTGTCAGTTCCCTCAATTCCACGCCGTCATAACGGATGCTGCCGCTGTAATTGGGATAGTGCCCCAGAAGCAGGGAAAGAAGCGTACTCTTTCCGCAGCCGCTTTTTCCGATAACGGCATAATGCTTTCCTGTCCGGAAACGGAAGGAGAGATTGCGGAGGACTTCCCTGGAAAGGGTTTCATATCTGAAAGAAAGCTTATCCAGGATGATTTCCTCCCGGAAGCCGTTTGCTTTCGGAATGTCGGCATCTTTCGTGGAAAGCGTCTGGATCAGCAAATTCCGGGATGTGATATTTTCTCCCAATAAATGCCGAAACCGTTTTTCCAGAGGCCTGGAGGCGCGGAAATTAGCCACAATGGAGGGCATGGATTCGATGGGAGAGATGATTTGTCCAATCAAATGTCCGAAGGCAATCACCATTCCCGCGGAAAACATTCCTTTCAGCGAAAAATAAGACGCCATAGCCATCACCAGTACAGTAGAAAGCAGTCCCACAAAATTTCCCGCATAAGCGCATACCATTCTGCAGTTTATGTTTTGTCTGTTAGCCGTCTCCATGGCGCGGTTCTTATTATCATGTTTCCGCAGAATGAGGGGCAGGATTCCATAAGAACGAATTAAACGGAATCCGGCGAAATCATCCCGGATTTCCCCTGTATAGGCCTTCGCGCTTTCGGCAAAGCTCTCCATACTTTTCTCAAGAGGGGATGTTGTCAGCCTGGTTACGCCCATGGAAAGCAGCGCCAGGAAGAGCATCAGTACAAGCAGAAGCGGCTGCAGGGAGATGCAGATTGCGGCTGCGGCGATAAAGGACATCAGGCATTCAAACAGATGCAGATGATTGCTCCAGTACACATTTTCAAACTGGTTCAGGTTATTGCTAAGTTCGTTCATGTATTCCGCGCTGCTCCCGGCGTCGAAATCCGCCACGCTCCTGTTCATCAGTGCAGCAAAAATGTCTCTTTTCAGAGAATACCTTGCGTCCGTCAAAATCCAGGTCTTCATGCAGCGGTAAGACAGGGCCAGAAGATTGTAAATTACCGCGTACCCAATCCCTCCCAGAAGCGTCCGAAACAGCACCTCCGCATTTTTTCCCGCACAGTCCACCAACGCGCTCATGACCAGAGAGAATAAGGGACCTGCAACGCAGTTGGCCACAAGCAGCGCCGCGAATAATACACAATATCCCTTTTTCCGCAACAGATAACGATACATATGCATTTACTCCTTTTCCTTTGTTTTTGGATATTTACAGAATACCTTATGGGGAAATGGTTTCCAAGCAATCTGCGGTTGCATTCATTACAACAGAGCATTGTATATAAACGCTTTTTTACATAAACTTCTGTATGCAGTGAGTTATTATATCAGGATGAAGTACATGGCTCTTTGCTTATTTTAGCAGATCGGGTGATTGACCTGATTTATCTAAAATATTTGAAGGCGACGATTTCATATTACAAAGAAACAAGAGTGGAGACATATCCTTTTGCCCGTGACGCCATAAGAGAAGCTGTTTTTAATGCTTTGATTCATTGTAATTGGGCTGATAATGTTCCGGTACAAATACGTATTGAAGATGATACCATGTATATCAGCAACTGTAGTATGTTGCCCTTTGGTTGGACGGTTGAGACTCTTTTGAGTACTCATGTATCAAAACCTTACAATCCAGATATTGCAAGAGTATTTTATCGGGCAGGATATATTGAAAGTTGGGGGCGTGGCATTCAGAAAATTCGGGATGCCTGCAAAAAACTTGGAGTGGACGATCCGAAGTATATTGTTCATGGAGAAGATATTATGGTGAAATTTACTGCTCTTCAAAATGCTGAAGCATCAGATTCCAAAGTCCCAAATGTCACAAAGGATGTTACAATAGAAGTAAAAATATTGGCACTGCTTAAAGAAAATGCATCTATCACTACTACTGAAATGGCAAAACAACTATTAGTTACCAGGCGCACAGTTCAGAGGGGTCTGGATGTATTAAAGGGCAAAGGGAAAATAGAACGTAAAGGCGGCAAACGATATGGCTATTGGAAGATTTGTGAGTAGTGTTTATACCCCTGGCGTTCGATATATTTATACAACAGGAAAAACTTTTTCGCGTCTTACTCTAAACGTAATAGCGGTTCGGACGGTACACTGAACTGGTACTTCTTAACTGACTGACATAGACCGAAAAGTAAACATAGTGTCCGGATTCAGAGCTGCTGCAGCGCCTGTTCCGTTGCTTCCTTAATATAAGGCTCCAGTTTCACCCGGGGCATCAGGGAGAGTACCATTTCCCTGGTGACAGTGTATTTTTCGGTGAGATTCCTGGCCTTGTAGAATTTCGTCAGTTCCCACAACAGGGAAAATTTGTCAAAGTCCTGGCCATAATCCAATACGGTTTCCCGGTGTTTCTCAACGTATTCGATTTCCCCGATTTTAAGCGCCGCCAGAAGGCAGCGTTGCCACAGGGCGGCATTGTCGGAAGATGGCGGCATCATCAACGCAATGACTGCCTCTTCCGTTTCCTGTATTTTCAACAGCTCCTCGTCATAGCCCAGATCGCACAGCGCTTCAAAGTAGAGCAGGAGTGTGTCCGTACAGGGAGATTCCCGGAAATTTTTTTCGCATTCCAGACGTATCTGACGATTTTTCCCCAACATGGTATGCAATTGCACCCGCTGCAGGCGGAAGGGCATTTCCCCGGTTTTCTGTGCCAGTTTCTCCGCCAAATCCAGTGCTCTTTGGCCGGATTCCCATCCCTGCTGCAGCAGCAAATGCATTTTATTGCTTTCCAGTCTGATTTTATCCCGCTCCAGTTCTGCTGTATCTCCGATGCTGTTTTCCAATTGCCTGTCTATGGTCTGAAGCTGCGAGTCGAGACAGTCCATGGCTTCCCGGAAAGAAACATCGTCTCTCAAAACAGAATATCGCAGCACCAGGTCAATTGCCCTGTCCACGGGGGACCTTCCGAATAATTCGTCCATGCTCACCCCGAAAAAATCCGCAATTCTCGGCAGCAGGGTTACGTCCGGCGTGCCGTTTCCAACCTCCCATTTGGATATGGTCTGGGGTACCAGAAACAGATATTCCGCAAGTTGTGTCTGGGTAATGTTTTTGGCTTTTCTAAGGGCGGCTATTTTTTCTCCAATTGTCAGGCTCATCATCCATATCCTCCGTTTTACCCCAATTATACTATAGTTGGTTGCGGCATGGAACAGGTTTTAAAAGAAATTTACGGGCATTTTTCTTCCCATTTTTATGCAAATGGCAGTAGAAAACAGGGAATGGATGCTGTATAATGAAACAGGAAAAAGGAGAGAAGCATAGTAAGGAATTGTCTACAAATAACTGATGCGAGTTTATAGCTGTTTTCGTTGTATTTCCGGGCTTTCTCCTAAACAAGTTGCATCAGTTATTTTCCGACAAGTCCTAAGAGGAGATGCGAAAATGTCTGATAAGAAGAAAGTATTTAAGGAGACAGGCGGCAGGCGCAGCGGAAGCAGCCCGGCACTGGCGGAGTGGATACAGGAGAAACTGGATAATATTCTTCGGGAAACGGGAATCACGGCGGTGTGTGCAGCCGTCTGTGCGGAGGGTGAGCTTCTGGCGGCAGCCTGCGCAGGAACAAGGGGATTCGAGAACAGCGAAGCCAGGGTGGACGATTTATATAACATCGGGTCCGTGTCAAAGGTTTATGTGACGGCGGCCATTATGAAACTGGTGCAGGAGGGCAAGGTATGTCTGGACGAACCGGTGAATACTTATCTGCCGGACTGGAAACTGGCGGATGAACGTTACAGGGAAATCACTGTCAGGATGCTTTTGAATCATTCCTCCGGCATACCGGGAACCAATCTTCATGATCATCTTGTGCCGGAGGAAGGGGAGGCGTTGTTTACGGGAAAATACCGGAATACGCCGGAATATTGGGGTTCTATGAAGCTGCGTGCCAGGCCGGGCAGTTTTTCCAGTTACAGCAATGACGGCTTTGACCTGCTTGCGGAAGTGGTGGAGGCGGTGACAGGGGAGCCGTATATTCAGTGGTTGAGGGAAGAGATCGCGCTGCCGGCGGGGCTTTCCTCCGTGGGAGCCGGAAGGCGGCTTGCGGAAGGCTATGTAAAGGTCTCCTGCAGGGGAAATGAACCGGAATATTATAACTGCTTCGGCGCAGGCGCAATTCATACCACAATTCCGGAGTGCGCCCTGTTCGGTTCCCTTTTTATTGATTCCCATGGGATCATCGGGCAGGATTGTCTGGATGAGACCAGGCGTCCCCAGGGGGTGACTTTTCTCCAGGGAGCATACGATGCGTCCAATTTCTGCCTGGGGTGGGATTCTCTTTACACCAGAAACCGGATTCCGTTGGGAGAAGGGGCAGTGGTAAAGGACGGCGGCACGGAGCAGTTTGAGAGTTACCTTCTGGTGAGTCCTGCCCGGAGGCTGTCGCTGGCTGTTGCGGCTACCAGTGACGGCGATATCTGGTGGCTTGAGGTGTTGGAAGACATTGGAAGGGAAGCCCTGAAAGTCTTGGAAGAGGAGCGGAAGGGAGAAGCTGAACACGGAGACAGAGCCGGGGCTGACCGGAATCCCCAGGAGACCGGGGAAGGTGCGGAAAAAGAGGAATCCGGGGAGGCAGGCAGTGCGGAAAAAGAGGAATCCGGGGAGGCAGGCAGTGCGGAAAAAGAGGAATCTGTGGAGGCAGGCAGCGCCGAAAACGGGGAAGCCGGGGAACAGGCAAAAGCCTCTGCTGCCGTGGAGCCGGGTATGGAAGAGAAGGTGCCCCTGGATATTTCCCGCAAATACAGCGGACTGGCATACGGCAGCTGCAGAGCCTATCGTTTTTCCGTTTGTGAAAATACGTTAAATACGGAAATCCTGGAAGAGGGCCTCTGGAAAAAGGAAGAGGAATTAAGCGATTTTCAGTGGGATGGGAAATGCTTTGCAAAAGGTGAGTATGACAAAATTCTGGCGGAGGAATATAACGGAAATATCTACTATATCAGGTGGGGCGAGGCTTTCTGCCAGAAAAACAGCGGATATCCTGCCCCGGGAACACTTTGGCCCGGTCTGGTGGGAACCTGTTTTACAGCGGAAGGAGAGGATGCTGTCTTCCACAAAATATGCCTGGAAGCCGTCAATGAGGAAAATGTGCTGTTGTTTACCACAGACCATGAGGAATACCCTGTTGTGCCCCTTGTATGTGATCCGCAAAAGGAAAATGAAACTTGCCTGATTTCAGAGACGGACAGGGACGGGATTGTTTTCCGTCTGGAACAGGAGGGAGAGCAGTTCTGGCTGTGCACAGGGACTGACAGGCACAGGGCCGAGGAAAAATAGGGTAAACGGGTTTATTTTTTGGGAAGGGATGATGGCAGGCGGATGAATAAGAAAATCGGTGTGTATGGCTCTATTGCAAATTTCATTGCAGTACTCTGCTTTGCCCTGTCTATGTTATTTGGTTTTCAGGAGGGAAGCTATTTTTCGTCTATGTTCATTGCGTTTAGCTTTGTGCTGATGATGTGCGGATATGCTGATTGTGCCGAGAAGGACGTGAAAGCAGCGGGCTATGTTTCGGTGGCTTTTTCCGTTATATATGCTGCTGTCATTTTGTTGGTTTATTTTGCGCAACTCACCACCGTACGATTAAATGATTTGACAGAGCAGGCTGCTATTCTTCTGGATTTTCAACAATTTGGGCTTCTGTTTAACTATGACCTGTTGGGCTATGGGGTTATGTCATTGGCCACATTTTTTGCGGGACTGACTATCAAAGCACGGACAAAAATAGATAAAGGGCTGAAATATCTTCTCATGATACATGGAGTGTTTTTTATCTCCTGTTTGATTATGCCTATGCTTGGTGTATTCAAACCAGATAGTCCGACGTGGATCGGTATAGCGGTATTGGAGTTTTGGTGTTTATACTTTTGTCCTGTCAGTATTTTATCTGCTATACATTTTTCGAACTGTGTGGAATGAGGTCTGTCATAAAAACAAGGACTTACGCTGCCTGCCTACAACGCAAATGGGATAAAGATACTCCCTTTTCGGAATTGTGTACCCATTGAGAAATATCTTATAAATATACATTGCAAATGGCAGATAAAGATTTTATAATCAAATAAATTGGGATTTATATAAGGAGAGTGATAGATAGTGGCTATATTTTATCTTGTTCGACATGGAGAAGCTGATTATAGTGAAATGCTGGAAAAAGGCTTTTGGGGGTTTGGGCGTTCTTTTGCACCATTATCTCAAAAAGGAATAAGTCAAGTAGAAGCTGCTGCGATTGATGAAAGACTAAAATCAGCACAATTAATTGTTTCGTCTCCGTATACCAGAGCTTTACAAACAGCAGCGATAATTTCAAAAGAAACTGGACTGAAAATATGTGTTGATATTGATTTACACGAATGGGAACCAGATAAAACTAATCAATATACTACTTCAGAAGAAGCGTTTGAATTAACACGAGAGTTTAATCTTCACAAAGGAGTATATCCAAAAGAACAGTGTCTGAAATGGGAAACATTAGCTGAAGTAAGACAAAGAATACGAAGAGTGGCAGACAAGTATGCTGATTATGATAAAGTCATATTTGTAGGACATGGTATGGCATTTAGAACGCTTACTTATATAGAACATATGAAGCCAGCAGAAATAATCGAGTGTACCTATACTGTAGGACAAGAAGATTGCATTTATTCATTCTGTTAATCATATGAAAATACAGTTTATAGAACCATTAAGTTGTTGAAGATTATGTATCTGTGTATAAATATACTTATATTTCAAAATTTATACATCGGGAACACTTTTCCGAAAAGGGAGTAAAGATAATAAAATGGATGAAATCATAGACGAATATTTGAAGCACAAGTGTGATATTGTTCCCGCGTTGCAGGCAGGGATACAGAAGCTATAAATTTATTGAGATTTATGGAGTGTTGAGTAATGGATAGTTGGTTTACAATAGATAAAATTGATGTAAATACATATATTATCAGCGAATACCGCCATTGGGAGGAAACGCATTGCTATCTGTTGAATGGAAATATCCGTAGTCTGCTTATTGATACAGGGCTTGGCATTTCCAATATCTATGAGGAAGTGCTGAAGCTTACCGATAAGCCAATTATGGCCGTTATCAAAATAGATGGGAAGATTATAGCTACAGGATGTTTCGTAGATAATCATATCACAAGAGTTTATGTGTTGCCGGAACAGCAGAAAATGGGCTATGGCACATTTATTATAAAGAATATTGTAGCTCAGATTAGCGAAAATTATGATAAGGCTTATCTGGATGCTTCACTGCCCGCAGCAGCACTTTATGGAAAGTTGGGCTTTTCTATAACAAAGCATGAACATTATCCAGTAGAAAATGGAGTGATACTTGCGTATGAGGTTATGGAAAAAGAACTTCATATAGATGCGGCAGATGAATTTGAATATAAAAGAGCTACTATAGAAAATATTGATGAACTGGTAAGAACAAGAATTATAGTCCTTCGTGCAGCAAATAGGCTGCTTGATGACGTGGATATGTCCATAGTGGAGCAGGAATCTTATGCATATTATAAGCGGGCGTTGGAGAGTGGTGAACATATCGCATATTTAGTATATGACAACGAGAAATTTATCGGTGCAGGTGGCGTGAGCTTTTATCAGGTCATGCCGACCTATCACAATCCAAGTGGAAATAAGGCGTATATAATGAATATGTATACTAACCCTAAGTACAGAAGAAAGGGGATTGCCTATAAAACATTAGATATGCTGGTTAAAGATTCTAAGAGCAAAGGTATCTCGTCTATTTCATTAGAAGCGACG
>OFHB01000450.1_pt1 | contig 28467 bp, 31 predicted proteins | sample 1521881 | NCBI WGS metagenome assembly OFHB01 (sample SAMEA3504090, study PRJEB24116) | mouse gut metagenome | biome: mouse gut; feature: mouse-associated habitat; material: faeces | place: Denmark | collected 2011
TCATTTTTATATATTCCCCCAAATCATATATTTGCATATATATCCAATAAGTACTATATTTAAAATATCTATAGGCGATATATGACATCAAACGAAAGAGAGGTTACAAATGAAGAATGCAAAGAAAATCGTTACACTGGTACTTACCGCTGCTATTGCGTTATCCGGTGCCTTAACCAGTCCCATCACTGCCGATGCAGTAGTCTTTAATCCGGACGGCCCAAAAAGCCCGAATCTACAGAATATCTACGATATCGAAAACACTACGGTCACAATGAAAGTCGGTGATACAAAGGGCTTCGAACTTATGCAGCATTACGACGGTTATTCCATCGACAAGACGGACGCCTTTGACTGGACAACATCTGATGAAACCATCGTCAGCATGACCAAGACCTACCGGCCTACCAGCCCAAATAAAGTGTTCTTCTTCACACTCCGGGCTGAAAAGACTGGTACGGCTACCATCACTGGTACAAACGCACCAACAGGCAATACGGTATCATTTACCGTTACAGTAAAAGGTGCAAGTGCAAAGCAGAAGTCATGCAAGCATAGCTGGAAAACCACAAAGAAAGCGACTTGTCTGCGTTCCGGTGTGAAAACCTGCAAAAAATGCAAGCTGACCAAAACCATCGCAAAGAAGCAGCACAAATGGGACACATACGATACTACCGTAACGAAGTACGATGAATACGAAATCTTCATGTGCAATGCCTGCGTCTGCGAAGATCCGGAATTACATGAATACCATGTTCGTGTAAACGACTTCGGATGTGAAAACTGGTGTGGCATGGAATTCAGTTCACGCGACTATGGCAGCGTTGAAGCAGCATTAGAAGCACTTTCAAACCATGCCGAAGAATACAACCACTTGATTTCCGTATGTTCCAGACCTGGCTACGAAAATCCGCACAAAGAAACGATTACCGTTACAGAGTGCAAGAACTGTCTTCTGACACCAGAAGAAGCTGCAAAATACTAAGAAATATAAAACAAACCGTTATCCTGAGACGATGTTGATACGTCTGGGATACGGTTTGTTATATAAATTTTACAACCAAAAGAGAAATCCTTTCAGAAAGGAATAAAATCATGAAATTAAATGCAAAGAAAATCGTTACACTGGTACTTACCGCTGCTATTGCACTGTCCGGTATCAGCCTGAATACTTCTGTTACCGCACATGCTGCCACTGCTGTATCTGATGTCCAGAAGTGGGGTACAATCACTATGAAACCAGGTGACACAAAGAAAGTCATCGTAAAGGACAAAGACGGAAAGGACATCACTACGCAGTACAAGTGGTCTTCGTCTGATAAAAGCGTTGTAAAGGTCAACATGGACTTCGTGAGCCAGTCCGATTACACCGAATGCCTGGAACTGATTGCTGCCGGTTCCGGTACAGCCACCCTTACAGGCAGTCCGGTAGGACTTAGCTACGCTTCAACGGAACTGACTGTCACCGTCAAAATGGCAGGCCCTACAGCCAAGCAGAAAAAATGCAAACATAGCTTTAAAGTCACCAAAAAGGCAACTTGCGAACGTGCTGGCGTAAAAACCTGCAAAAAGTGCAAGCTGCAGAAAAGCATCAAGATGACGTCACATAAGTACGTGAACACTACAGTCAAGACAACGGAATACGATGGATTTGAATACATCGTCATGTGTTCCGGATGTGATTGTCCGAACGGGTTGGAATGTCCAATGTTCACACAAGGCATTGAATGCGACACAAAATGTGACTATACCATCGTCATCACAACCAAAGCACGTGCTGGTGTCATTGCATATCCATATCACTACGATAAAGTCGTATACATCGAAGATTACGAAGACTTCACCAAAGCTGTATCAGACGCACGTTTAATGGTACAGTTAGGTCACTGGATGGACGTTGGTTCAGACACACATGGTGCATACGAAGACTTTGAATACGAGTACGGTGAACATGAAGTAACCAAGACAGTCAAAGCCTGCACATATTGCGGAAAATACAAAGAGTAATACAAAAACAAACCGTTATCCTGAGACGATGTTGATGCGTCTGGGATACGGTTTGTTTTTTGTTTACTGACAAATACACACGCACATATTTATCTATTCTATTTTCTTATTGCAATACGTATTTATACATGATATAATAGCAACATACTACTAAAAACTCGTATGTACGAAAATAAACCTGCCTAGACTGCCAAGTATACACAAATACAAGGTAGGTTTATTTTATTATTTTCACTTCATAATTTTCTGAATCATGATACTCCATTTCGATTTTTAATCTTGTGTTTTCATCAAGATTATATTTCTTTGCAACTCGAATCATCATCATTCGCTCATATTGAGAATGTAACTTATCCCTGCATTCTTTGATAATCTTTTCTGCCTGTTCTTTCGTATCACAATGCTGCACCAAAGAATATCCGAACCCAAATGCAGGTGCCTTATTATTATGAAAATCAGAAATAATAATATCATATAGCAAAATAGATTCATGAAATACAACATCCCAGTTAGTCGAAGAATCACAAGCCATCATAATAGCCATTTTTTCATTTGATAACTCAAAATGCTTTCCTTCTGAATTTGTGATAAAAATTGATACTTTATTCGCCATGACCTATCCACCCCATATCATTTGATATTTTAATATCTTTCATTCACAAAACACGCTGCACAGTCTATATTTTTTTGTTCACTGACAGATATGTACGCACATATTTATCTAATCTATTTTCTTTACAATTCCGATACAAAAAAAGTATTGCAATAATCAGAAACAAATGATATAATCATCACATAAAAAGAGCAACCATCCACAAAGTGGTTGACCCTCAGTTTTAGTTTGATGTAAACCTACCTGACTGCCAAGTACAAGGTAGGTTTATTTTTTATTTATGCTTGTTATCCAAATATGCAAGCAATGCGATAATTGTCATACTACTGTTCAATAATAAATTAAAAAACTCGTATGTACTCATACGCATCACCCCCTTTTGTAAAAAGAGGGTCAACCACCTTGTAACATGATTACTCTATCTATCATTTTATCACATCTTAACAATATTAACAATATTAACAATAATTTTCCAACAAAAAAATATAAAAAAAAGCTATATACATCCCATCCACAAAACCCATAAACGTTCGAGAGTAAGTGAAAAAGAGAGGGCTGAACTATGAACATTACACCAATGTTAGCTAAATTCGACTTAAAATTCAACTTACAAAAAGACTTACAAAGAGAACACGATTATCCTGTTATAGTCACAATCATTAATCATATCGAAACAAGTGCAAATACCAAAACCAGACAATTCACATTTCATTCAGACGATACAGTAACAACATCGGCGCATCAACATTATCATGACATAGACGAAAGAAAAATAACAAAAGAAAAAGCAGAAAATGACATCAACGAACTCATCGAAACTGTAAAAGAAATCAAACGTAAGGGTTCCGTCTATGTTCAAAAAGATAATACAGAACAAAAATGGCAAAACACACTGGAAAAATATAACCTGATATCACTTGACGATGATGATTGCTGCAAAATTTCTAACATATTCATATTAGTAAAATAGAAAAAAACCGGACAAAAGCATAAAAAACATCAACACAATATAAACCCATCTGACCGTCAAGTGCCGGATGAGTTTATATTTTTTATATAATACAAAACTTATACAAAAAAAGCCAGGAGCATATCAAAAAAAGGAGAACAATCATATGGATCTTGACTTTGAAATGGATCGAATCCAGAAATACGCAAACGAACACAACATTTCTATTTCGGATTCCTGTATGCTTCATACAACAGCCGCAAAAATGAACTTTTATGAAGAAATAGTAAAACAAATACAAAACAACCCGGACGGAATACCAGTAGAACTGTTCACCAGAACCAATGTCCCGATCGAAGTCGACATTACGAGGTGAACTGGAATCTAAACAGTAAATAGCTTAACACATAAACCACAACATAATTAAAAAAAGGAAAAACAAATATGCTCAGACAATTAACATTCACACCCGAAAAGAAAACAAAAAACACCGTCAAATTCCAGGAAGTTCCAAACGGAAATGACAACCCCTCTGTCGGATCCATATACATACAAAAGACAGCACTCAAAACGATGAAATGGCAGGAAAACAGCGACATCACCGTCACAATCGAAACATAAAACAATACATCATAATTCTTAATACATAAATCCAAACAATCACACGAGGTCTGACACATAAAAAACGTGTCAGACCTATTTTTTTTATTATACATACTGTTGGACGGCGAATTGAGGGAGACATAAACGGCAAATTATTTTTCCAACCTTTTTCGCATTGACTGCGCAGTGCTGTCTACAAATGCATAATACCGCCGAAAATGCAGCACGCTGTTGGTATAGCTTTTCTTTCGAAATCGAAAGGCCATGAATCCCATTATGAGATCCATAGCCACATGATGTATTTGGATTTTTTATTGTTTGTCAGCCAGAGTCGGCAGATAAGCCAAACCGGCAGCAACAGTTACGGCATCTACCTTCCGCATTAGATTGCTGATCCGCCCCTCATTCCAGAAAATATCAGAAAAATCGGATAGTTCACATCCCACATCATGGTTCGGGATGCACAGGTAGTTTCCGTATTTATGCACTCCGGCCAGGATGTGGAAGTATGTCCCCCGTCCATTCATCTCAGCTTCATACCATCCAGGCCGCCATCGCAGCAGGATAATCTCCCCTGTCCAGGTTTCTATGCGGGAACCATCCCTGAAAAAACAGCTGTATTCCAAAAATAACACCCCCTATCCAAGATTCTGGCTGCTGACGGAGGCAAGTATGACTTCCGTGTCAATTGCTTTCTTCTCCATCTGTGCGCCAAGGGTAAGGGCATTTGTCATCAGGTTATCCACCAGGCGCGGATTCACCTGGGAATGGCTGTGGACAGCGGAAAGGGCGGCCTGCTCTATGATGGAGGCAGAGCCTCCCGCACAGGAGATCTTGTGGAGTACATACTGCGCCACTTCTGAATCTGTGAGCCCGGTAAAGTTGTAATGCACGGTGATCCTCTGGCGCAGGGCTTCGTGGACAGGCTTGCGCAGGGTATTGTTCAGGTGCGGTTCCCCGCACAGGATGAGCGTAAAGCAGTTCAGGGAGTCATAGCCGTAGTTCATGAGCATCTTAATGTCCTCCAGGATGCCTGTGGAGAGGTACTGGGCCTCGTCAACGGCCAGAAGAAGGGGCTGCTTCTTTTCCCGGTAAAGATAGAGGATCTGCTCCTGTATGGTCCGGAACATCCCGGGTTTGCCGCCCCTAGGCTCTACTCCCAGTACAGAGCAGAGCTGGCGGTAGAACTCCATGACGCTTACGGTGGAAAGACAGATGTACTCCATATGGTAAAGGTTCGGGTTGAGCCCCTTTGCAAAACAGCGGAGTCCAAAAGACTTCCCCATGCCCGGGCGTGCCGTGAACAGACCAATGCCCCTGGTATCCTTGAGGTAATCCAGCCGGGAGAGCATCTCAGAGATGTCCCTGGAAAGGAAACGGTCTTTTTCCCGGGCCATCTGTTTGTCAAAAGGATTGAAAGACAATCCATAGTAAGAACAGAACATCAACAGCCACCCCCTAACTTTGAGTAGTCGATGCCAGGTGTATTGTTGCGCTTCGTCCTGCAGTTCTCATTCTTATCCGTAGGGCGGATGGGATAATGCACCCCTTCGTAAAGGATGAAGGCGGAGGACATGTCATCCGGGAGGAAGCGGATCTCCACTTTTGATGAGATAAACTGCATAGGGACGTCATAGGATACCTTGTCGATGGAGACGGTAGAATCCTTATTCACTTTCCTTGTAATGCGGTTCAGGAAACATTCCTCCAGCCATTCCCTGGACGCAGGTGTCCGTATGGAAGCGCGGGTCTGCTGGTAACGGGAAAGGGGTGTAGTGCCGATGCCGGAATGGAGGGAAGTATTATAGGAGCGCATGTAATCCTTAAGGAGTCCATTGAACTGTGCCAGGGAGCTTAAGGAATCCAGATCCAGGGTATAGAGCCAGGTTTCCTTGAGTGTCCGGAACTGGCGTTCTATCTTAGCCTTGGATGCGCCATCCCGGATTTTTGTATGTAAAAGGACCGTTCCGATGGAGCCGCAGATGAGGGAAAGCTGCCCGTTCGAGTAGCTGGAACCGTTATCGACATAGAGCTTAGAAGGGATTCCATGTGCAGCCACAGCATCCTTAAGCACTTTCTGGAAGTTATAAGCTGAGTCGTTATAGAAGAGCCCGCCGCCCACCAGGAACCGGGAATGGTCATCGATGATCAGGATGCAGTATACCCGCCTGCGCTGGCCGTCTTCTGTGATATATGGAAGGTAACAGGTATCAGCCTGCCACATTTTCCCAAAGGCGTCCTCTTCAAAAGCCTTCCTGTCCCGCATGTTCGGGTTACGTGCCGATTTCAGGTCATGTTTCTTTACAAAACGCTGGACAGCACACACGCTGACAGAGGCAGGGATGAACGCCTCTTCCACGAGGTGGCGGTGGATCTGTGTGGAGTTAAGCCTTGGGAAAGCTTCCTTAAGCCGGTAGATCTCCTCGATGGCTGTATCCGTCAGGACCCGGGTGCCGCCCTTGTCGGAGCGTTCCCGGGGCATAAGTGCATCGATGCCGCCGTTCTGGCAGAGAGACACCCACTTGCTGATAGTCTTGGGGCTGTAGCGGAAGGCGGAACCATCAGGCAGGGTGAGCGGGTTCTCGGTGATGCGTTGGTAATAGGCATTTGTGGACGCATCCGGATAAAGGCCATGGATGACCGGTGCGATGAGGGCAAGCCGGAACTGTGCCATGGCGGCAGCGTCCGAAAGGTTCTTTTGTTTGTTGTCCATAAAAATATCCTCCTTAAATGGTTTTCTGCCATTATAAAGGAGTTTCCTCAGGGAGACCATGCCTGGGCGTGTGGTCGTGGAAAAGCAGTTCAGGGACCGAACACCTGTTGGCAGTAAGACGCCGGATTTTTATAGGACTGGAGGAAGGATTTTGCAAAACGGCGGACAAAGGCGGAAGCAAAATCAGAATAGGAGGGCTGGGAGACCAGTGTCTTCAGGAAGGAGAGGGAAGAGACTTCCATAGAGGAAAGTGCCCCGAGCCATTCTTCCTTCTGCACCAGGAAGAGTTCCAGAAAACGGTGCAGTTGGGAAAGGGTGATGGAGAAACGCCTGCAGAGTTCCTCTATAGAAGAAAGGTGCAGGAAATACTCTGCCAGGACACGGAGGATGAAGAACAGGCCGTAGCTGGAATAGGGGATGATGAAATCCGGGAGGATGGCATGGGTATGGCCGCAGGTACAGATGAGGCGAAGGATGCAGAGGCTGTGTCGGACAGGGGCGCCATCTATGAAATCCACCAGGGAACGGTCATAATAGGCATGGATCTTGCAGCTGCCCGCTGCCCCGCAGAAGGGACAGGTCTGCAGCTGGGGGCGGAATCCAACCATGAAAGACTCAAATAGTGCTTTTGATGAAGTTTTTATACGGATCAGCTTGCAAAATAGGGAGTTTTCTCTTATCATAGTATATGTCGGTAGTGCCAAAGCCTCACGAGTGGGACATGATCCCGTATATGGCAGGCACGCTGGTGTATGAGAGAAAGAACAAACTGTAGGAGGTTGGTGTTCTTTCTCTTTTTTTCGTTCCAAAAAAACTATATCGGAACAGGCTGGAATGGTCAAGAGGAAAATGCGCCGTTTCCTACAGCGCGCTCTGATAGACAGTATTAAGGAGATGAGATTTTAATTCGATGTTTTTGTGCGGGAGATAGGAACTTTAGTTTGCTGGGCGACATACATACCATAAAAACAAAAACAAGTGTAATAGAAAAAAAGAAGATGCACATTGCATGAAAAAAAGTAACTTGATAATACTCGAAACCGGAACCAAAACGCTGGTATTAGAAAAGCTGGATCCCAAAATCGACATATACAAAGCTATCAGAGACGCCACATACGAATACCTGTTGACAAACGAAGGATTTCAAATCTGGCAGAAAAAGAACCATCAGTTCAGCTACGCAAACTTCAAACGATATGTACCAAATGAAATATGCGAAAAACACGGCTTCCACAAATTAGAAAGTACAAAAACAAGCAAAGCATCGAACTTAGCTGCCAACTTTCCACCGTTTGAACTGCCAAAAGCCGGAACAGAAATCATTGTATCCGGAAACGTCGAATACGCACATATTACATCACACATAGACAGCGAAGAATTAGAAAAAACTACAGAAAGACAACTAAGATTAGGAATGACACCAATATACAAACCGCATATAACAATAACAATCAGCAACCCAACAACACTTAACACATGTCTGGCGGAAAATCCATCTGTCGAAGAGTTCATCAAAAATTACAACATAGAACGATACATGGACAGAAAATATTACTATTCCCCAAGAACACATATCAAAAAATTTAACATGGCAGACAAAAAACCAACGCTGCCTAAAATATATACCATGCATGACGGACAGATGGAACAAGTCCATAATCCAAAAGAACTTGAACTGAATACAAACGTCACGTTAATATTAAAAGTATACGAAGCAACAAGAATGAGACATATAGGTATTCAATTAGATTCTGTCATAATAAACAAACCAGTACCGAATACAGATCCAATCGCTGCGTTTCAGGCACTGAACAACACACACAAGCTATAAAAACACAGCAAGCTATATAAGAATTAGCATTTAATAACCAACAGACGAAACATACGCAAACGTATCGTATTAGTCTGTTGGTTACTATTGTTTCATCGCACTAAAGCATTAAAGCATAAACGTGATATTTTCTGATAAAAACTGATAAAACATGCGTAAAACTTAGCACAAAATGTTACGATGTTACACTTATAACCGTAACATCAATTTTTGCTGTTACACAAACTGTAACACACACAAAGCCTTATAATACAAGCACTCTTGACAAAATTTCATCCGTTTGCACGGATGTTACACTTTTTTTCAAAACCCTTTTTATATAAAATATTATACATGAATGATATAGTATTTTATAGTTAATACTACAAAAGTATATATGTTACATATTGTATACAGGGTTATATATATTAAATATATTTTTTAAGTTTACGCGCGCGTTAAGTTATATACCCTACGTATATTTCTATTATAAGGATCTATGTTTTATGTTTTTATATATAAAAGAACTCAAAATAAACCGTTACATCCGTAACATTTTGACGTGAAACACATCTGAAACCCGCATAAACACTGGGTTTTCGTAATAAATAAACCTAAAAATAAGCGTAACATCAGTTTTAACTATCATCATCGTACAACCACGCATAAACCATTGTAACATAAAGCTTAACAGCCATCGTAACACCTGTTACGATTTTCAATCAAAATCTGTTACAAATGCCCCTCAAAAAGCGTAACATTCAAAAAATACCAAAACATCAGTTCTTCATATACGAATCATCCACACCGTATATAATTCACTTCACATACCACTCAGACATCACAGCAGCCCCATACAGACATTTTAAATATCCTAGCCTAACATTCTAGCCAAAATCTATTCAGACGCTTAAATCGCAAATTAGAGCATTACAGGATTATATAAAAAAGCAGACTGCAACGAATGCTTCTTAATCAAACTACATTTGCGTGATTTTATAATACATTACCAATCAATGCTGCCCTTACATAAGCTGCTTTGCTATACAGAGAGCACGCAAGCGTGCCGGGATAAGGCGCGAAAATACAAAGTACGCAAATTATTAGGGGGATAACCACATGATAGATAAAATAAAAAATGAACTGCGCAGAAGGCTTGAGGCCAGCGAAGACGGAATGATAGAGATTAAAATGCGTAAAAGCGGGGATGTAGTCATCATTACTGCAAGCAGGGCTGCAGCTGACCCGTTATGCATATTTCAAATAAAAAGCTTTAAGCTGCAGGCCGTCTATGCACTTGGCTATTATGAGTTAGCAATGGAAATTGCTGATTACGACCAGACAGTAGAAAAACAGCAAAACTTAATCCTGGATCTCTACACTTTCGAACGTGAAAAACTTGATACCGGAACAGCGTCAGATTCAGAGATCGCATGGTATATCGACGCATATGACGGCTTATTTGGGTACAAACCAGACATAATAGCTGCATAACAATAAACCACCCACCTGAAAGGAAAAAACATATGGCATACGACAAAAAACAGGACGAAGAAAAAGAAATTGAGGAAAAAGCGAATGAACTCAGACGGCTGCTGAGGGACCCTGATGTAATGCATGAGATCTTAAAAGACGCTTACATACCAGCCGGACGGTCAACTGCAGATATGCTTGACGAAGTCCTGCAAAACAGATAGGTAGTATATTTAATTTTGTGTCTACAGCTATTACACTTATTCCAGAGGCCGGGTGTGGGCAGAGCCCACAAAGCCTTGCAAATACTGGGGATTCTGGCAATAGCCTATATTGGAAATCAAAGGAAAATAGAATCTTAAAGACACAAAACTAATTACACCCTCCACAGATATGTTCGGAGATTCAAAAAACGAAGCATGACAGTATTTGAAAACCATTTCCGTACACAGTCTTTAATGGCTGTCCGGGAATGGTTTTATTTTTAAAAAATTTAACTTCAATTAGGCTTTTGGGGCAATTCCCAAAAGCCTGCTATACTTTAGCCAGGATAGGATCAAGAAGTCGTCGTACTTCTAAAGTGCATTCTGCATAAAGCTGTAGGAATTCAAGGAAGGGAAAAATGCCAAAATACTGCCCGACATAAATGATGACTGACTTAGGCCTTGTCTCCTTGTAGTTCTTCACTACGACTGGCAGGGATTTCCCTGCATATGTTTTCCCTTCGTCCAGGTTTTTGTATATCTGGAAATATAGGTATCCCACCAGCGTCATTACGATATGGTAGGTAATATAGTTGTATTTTGTACTCTTGAAGTCTTCCAGTTTCCAGAAATCTTTCATCTGTCGGAAATCCTCTTCGATTTCTGGGCGCAGTTCGTAAGTATTTATGATCTGCCGTGCAGTCTTGCCGGTATCTGTCGTCATAAATACGAAATATTTATCTGTCTTTTTATCATGTACAACGCAGGCATTGATAGGGACATCCTTTTGCGGCTCGTCACTTTCCCATAACGGGCCCAGGTCTGTTACCAGCTGGATTTCCTGGTCTTTTCTTTTGCGGTTGGGATGTTTCTGCCATTTTCCGTTGGCGGTAGCCAGTTTTACGGCATCCTGATAGACCGTCATGTTCTCCCTGGCAGGAATGTAAGTGTCTACCTTGCGTTCTATCTTTAAATAATTGGTCATTTCCCGTGACAGGAACCCCCTGTCGTTGATTAGTATGTCATTTTCATGGAAGCAGGGGGTATTTTTCAGCATCTCCCTGCATTGTTCCAGGTCATGGGTCTTAAGTGTGCCAAATACGATCTCTTCCGCGACCCCTGCATCATCCAGGATGCCTCTTAGGACACCCAGTTTATAACCGCGCATGGTTTCACCGCCTATCTTTACTACAGAAGCATTCTCATAATTGTTATTGTCCGGGTTGACAAGGATCTTTGTGCAGTCCAGTATGTGGACACAGGGCTTTATATCCAGTTTTTTCATTAGATGTTTCTGCACATAATCGTTATAAAAGGAGACCCATTCCTCACTCGTATATTTGGCCAGGAGCTTGCGCATCACGCTTTCTGAAAAAAGCCCCTCATTTATATCCCGCTCATTATCCCAGATGTTCCAGCCTAATTCGGCCAGGAGTTCTGCTTCTGTTACAGCAAAAGGGACATCTGTAAGGCTGGTCTTACATTTGAGTTTGGCAGCAACAGCAAGGCACAGAAGGATAGCAAAAGGGATATGGCTGTTGTCCCTGCGCTTGTCCGACAAAGTCTGTGCGAGAAGGTCTGTAAGGCCATGTTTCTTCATAATAAGGATGATGTCATCGATTAGGTTTGGAAATGACATTTCTGCCGCATCTACTTTTCCTGTACGAATAGCTTCATAAACCTTTTCCTTATCTTTTCGACATATCTGAATCATAATCTACCTCTGCTTTGGTATATAGTATAGAAACTCACCATTAATTATAGCAGATTTTTGAAGACTTGGCCAAAAGACTTATTGAAGAAATTTAAAAAAACACTTGACAAAACATTTTTTTCAAATTTTACTTGACAAACCATTTTTATCATCTATTTTCAAATTTTTTATAGAATTTTTCATATATGATTTGGTCAACTACTAAATAAGCAACTGGTTCTGCGACAGTTTTATCATTCTCATCAATAAGCCGGAGTTCAGTCAGTTTTCTCTTTATGAATTGATAAACGGTATTCTTTCCGTTTCGTCCCTTTGTCCGCTGTTCGATAACCGGATATGTATCTATTGCATATCGCATAATCTCTTTTACACTTAAAAATCTTATCTCTTTTCTTTTTTTTGACATTTTAAAATTCCTTTCTTAATATATTTCTTCTTTCTTTTCTCTCTCTTTTTTCTCTACAGAATATTTTTTCTCTCTTTTTTTCTTTAAAGAATATATTTCTTCTCTCTTTTTCATAGTTTTTTTGATAAATATGAGTCATTTTGAATGTAAAAACCTATACGTTATAAATGTCACATTTTAGCACAAAAATGTTATAATTTCAAGCATTTAAAATCAAAATTTTGTCACGTATAATAAAAATAAGCAAACATAAATCAATTATTTTTCAAAAAAATACATAGGAAAGGTGTGATTATATATGACAGCTACGGATGTTAGCGGCAGGTTTTTAACGCAGTTAAAAAACGCTGCAGCACAGTATGCCTTACACGGCGAACCGCAGCCCCTGATTGATTTGATCTGTCAGGTGCAACATGAATCATATGCAGACGGATACAGCCATGCTATCGACGTACTGCAAGACAACCCCAAATTTAGTAAGGAGAGGGATTATGAGTGAGATGAACAACTACATGTCAGACGATTTCGATACAAATATCGACCTGACATTTCCGAACAGCCGGAGCCTGGCTTTAATGTCGATCACACGTGCATTCATCCAGCATAACACACTGGATGCCTACAGTCAGCCGGAAGAAGTTTCGAATCAAGTCGTAGGTGTAATGAGACATATGTTCTGTAATTACAACGAAACAGCACCAAAAGGTGCAAAAGTTACAGTTCCAACGGATTTAACACCTGCGACAATCGCCGAATTAATGTTAGCAATGTATGACTTAAAAACAATTAACTGCGCTGGCATTAACTCAGAACGGGAATATGATATTTTAGGAATATACCAGGAAGACGGGCCAAACAAAGGAATCTACATATCAGATGAAATTAAAATCCACAAGCTGATACGAAGATTTAACCCTGGACTTAATACTTATGAAGAAAAGCAAACAGTTACTATATTACGGCAAAATGCGGAACGTGTGGAACGATGCAGCAATCCGGATTTAATTGCCATCAATAATGGTATTTTTAATTATAAAACTAAAATCGTGGAACCATTCCGATCAGACTTAGTTTTTACCGCCAAATGTAGAGTGGATTATAATCCGGCTGCAGCAAACATTACAATTCATAATGATACGGATAATACGGACTGGAACGTAGAAGACTGGATCTTAGAACTGTTCGATGATCCAGACATCGCAGAATGTATCTGGCAGATCATGGGTGCTATCATCAGACCAAACGTATACTGGCGGAAAGCTGCATGGTTTGTATCAGAGAAAGGCAATAACGGAAAAGGTACACTCTGCCAGTTAATGCGAAACCTCGCCGGAAATCAGTCATGCGTAGCAATCCAGTTGTCTGATTTTGGGAAAGATTTTATGTTAGAGCCACTCGTCCACGCGACATCTATTATCACGGATGAAAACGACGTTGGAACCTACATCGACAAAGCTGCTAATCTGAAAGCAATCATTACCAATGATGTTGTCCAGGTTAACCGCAAGTTTAAAACACCAATCGCCTATCAGTTCCGCGGATTCATGGTGCAATGCGTAAACGAAATGCCAAGAACAAAGGATAAATCCGAAAGCTTTTACCGGCGGCAGTTGTTTATTCCTTTCACAAAATGCTACACGGGAAAAGAAAGAAAATACATCAAGGACGATTATTTAAACCGTCCGGAAGTCTTAGAATACGTACTGTACCGGATTCTTAATATGAACTACTACGAGATTATGGAACCAGAGGCTTGTAAGACGGCGTTAAATGAATACAAAACGTATAACGATCCAATTAGAGATTTCCTGCAGGAAATCATGGGCAGAGCACGCTGGGAATGTTTCCCATCGCAGTTGTTGTTTGAAATGTACAAGGGCTGGACAAAAATCAACAATCCAAATGGATTAATACAGGGCCGGAACACGTTTTTGAATGACGTAAAGCAATTTATTATGGCTACTGACGGCTGGTATTTTGTAGATTCGAACAACCCAAAGAGGGTATCTGGACGTATGGATGGTGATGAACCTTTAATCGATGAATACGGATGTGAAGCATGGATGGAAGATCCAAAAACATGTGATGGCAGGATTCGGATCAGCAACAAAAAGAAAAAGGAAAGAGTAGTCTCGGAAACTCACTGAAGATGCAACAGAAAAACAGGCCATATAAACGAATTCAACAAGTGGGAGAGAAAAATGTTCATTTTAAAATTGTTCAGGGGAACTTTCCCGAAAAAAGGGCATAAAGTAGTAAGCCTGTTAGAAATGCGTTTTTTAACAGGATAAATGGCTGGTTATAGAGTTCGAGTGTATTCATAATAGATCAGACAGCGTACAAATGTGCCACTTTATATCTCGCATCAAGATGTATGCAGATGCCAATGAGCATACTCCAGAATGAGAAATGATCCCTGCCGCGTATTTTCAGGCTCTGCAGGCAATAGTCATTGAGAACGCGGTCGTTGACGCGTTCACAGGCGGTACGTTCCTTGTAAATATCCTTATATTGCTGGGAATCCCTGGGGATGCGCGGCTGGAAACGGAGCTCTCCTTTATTCTTTATGTAGACCGTGCGCCCATAGCTGCCAGGGGAGCATTCGGCGGCGCAAGGGCATTCCTTAATACGGCCGCATTTCCAGGGACATCGGTATTTATGAGCATCCTTGACTGGATCATTTCCCCAGGGGCACATTTCATGCCCAGCCTTGCAGACAGGATGTCCTTCCTTGTCAAAAGTGACATCCGCAGGGGCGTTTTCTGATGACTTTGCCCTGCCGTTGATGTCAATCAGCGCATTGATATCCCAGTGTTCCAGCAGTTCATAGGTTGGGATGTTGTCGTGTGCGGAGTCAAGGCAGACATTTTTCGGTGAAATGCCAAAGGCATTGCGCCCGAAATCATCTATGGCATAAAGGAAGTTTTTGCTGTCATGGCGTTTGGCATCGGTAAACTTTATTAACAGCGGGAGTTCGATTTTCAACGCATTGTTCCTGGTGCACAGCATATAAAGAGTATGTCCGAAGAACCATGTTTTGTTATCGCTGTCCCATCCCCATGAGGCATCCGGGTCAGAATAATGGCGTCCGCAGCCATCCCGGAACGGGCAGTCCCTGCCGCAGGAGTGAAGATGCCTGCCGTAAGGGGAGGAATGGGAAACCACAGCGGTGCCGTCACCGGAGAGGGTAAGGTTTTGCGCATCAATCAGCCCAAGGCGGACAGACGGCAGTACAGCAAGAATGGAAAAGATTTTTTGGAGTGCGGCATGTGGATTGTCAGCGGCAGGCTTTCCGTCCAGGATATCATTTGCGATATCCCTGCAGGTAACCGTGCAGGGGTCTTGCGGTTCCTCCAGTTTTCCATCGGCGCCAATCAGTTTTTTTGGTTTTTTGCCGTTTCTGCCTGCCGGAAGAAGCGCCGTGCGGGAATACAGGTTCCTCGTGCCCATCCAGAAGCGGTTCATGAAATCATAATAAGAGCCGAGGGGCGGCAGTTCATCCAGAGAGGAGCAGCCAATAAGAACAGCCAGGGAAATGGAGTTGGGAAGGACTTCACGTACCCATAAAGTAAGGCTTGTGCGTGCTTTGGTTTTATTAAAAAGCAGGACAAAAAGGATCAGGGAGCGCAGGATCTGTGCCTGGTGTTTTGCAGGGCGGCCGCTCTGGGAATAAAAACCAGGGATATAATCCAAAAGCGGGTCAAGATTGAGGTTTAAGAGTTTCTGGCGTTCCGCATCATATTCGTTAAAGGAATATTTAGGGTTGTTACGGGAAAGCCTGCGGCCAATCGTAGTGATGATGGTTCTATACTCGTCATGGCTCTGCCATAATTCGGGTTTGAACATAAAATGTGACCTCCTTTGTTTTATAAGAGAAAGAGTGAAGATACTTATAAAACAAAGGGTCGTTTTCGCTGGCATTATCAGCGAAAACGACCGCGCATTTCGGGGTATTTGTCAAGCTGTTTTTTGAAAAAATAAGAAATATTTTTAGAGAGCAGGAAGTTATTTAAAAGCGGAAATGTTACAAAATGAAGGTAAAAAATAGAGGTGAAAATGTGATTTCGGAAATTTTTGAAGCCTTATAGAACAAGGGGTTCGAGTTTCCGAGAGCACACAGGTAAAAAAAGAGGGGTTTTTAGAGGATATCGGTGTGTTGGATAAAGAGTTTGAAAAGCGTCTGGATTTCATCAACGTACTGGATAAACTCAAAGCACTCTTTTATAAGCTGTTATCCATGATTCCGCTGGTGCGGGAGTTTGCAAAGTTTGTAGAAGAAAAAAAGGATATACGGGCCGCCTCCCCTTATGGCTATACCCCTCTCGGCAGGCTGTTAAGGGAGTACCGTACCTCTCTCCCTCAGCATGACAGGCTTGTCACGTTCCCGGAGATTGCCTCGTGGCAGACTTCCACAGGGGAAGTGGTTCCGGTGTATGAGGACTATAACGGACGGGGAACGGAGTACAGGCTGGCGGGATTCTGGAATGTGCAGAAGGAACAGGCTGTAAAGGTTTCTGAAATAAGAGAGGAAATCATGCCGGAGAACCGGATATGTACGTTAGAGCTGGCAGAGGTGTATGTAAAGGCGGTGGAGAGTTTCATGGAGGATATGGAACCGGAAGAACGTACAAGGGAGAACCGTCCTATGTATCAGAGACAAAACGAGGAATATATACAGGGCAGATAAATAATTCCGTTGTTAAAAGGCATAGATGAAATATTCTATGCCTTTTGCAGTGCAATTAACTTACAATTAACATATATGCACTTTTAGAGTTAACATTGGGGACGGTATACTTGGTTCATACAAAAAAAACAAAGGAGTGTGTTCAATATGAAAAAATTTATTATGATTGCAACCGTTTTTACACTTATGACAGGGGTATTGACAGGATGTAGCGGCAATGCTGGTTCGTTCACTGACAAAAGTACAGCAAATGAGACAACTAAGAGTTCACAAACAATAGCCACCGACGGTTCCACTTCAATGGAGAAAGTCATTGGATTTTTGAGTGAAGCCTATATGGAGGAACATGGAAATATAAAGGTTACATACAATCCAACGGGTTCTAGTTCCGGTATACAGGCAGTAGCGGAAGGAAGATGTGATATCGGACTGGCAAGTCGTGACCTGAAGGAAGATGAAACAGCAGATTTACAGGGAACGGTAGTTGCCATTGATGGAATCGGAATCATAGTCAATCCTGATAATCCGGCAACAGATTTAACAATTGATCAGATAGGGAAGATTTACAGTGGTGAGATTACCAACTGGAAAGAGGTTGGCGGCAGCGACGCACCGATTGTCTGTATTGGGCGTGAGGCGGCTTCCGGCACAAGAGACGGTTTTGAGGAAGTGACAGGCACAAAGGATAAATGCAAGTATTCACAGGAACTTACGTCTACGGGCGATGTCGTGCAGACGGTATCCGGCAATCCAAATGCCATTGGCTATGCATCGGTTGCCTCGGTTGGTGATACGGTAAAGATGGTCAGCGTGGAAGGGGTAAGCCCGACAACAGAAAGTATTCAGGATGGGAAATACAAAGTCCAGAGAAACTTCGTGCTGGTCACAAAAAAGGACACTGCTCTTTCTAAAGCTGCACAGGAGTTTTTCGACTTCGCTACCAGCGAACAGGCAGACAGCCTTATTACAGAGGCAGGTGCTGTTCCTGTCAAACGGTAATTACAGGAGGGGCTGTTATGGAAAAGATAAAAAAGACAGCAAGGTGGATGGAAAGGGCAATGAACCTGTTGTTTTTGGTATGTGGTCTGCTGACGATGCTGTTTGTCGTCCTAATTACTATATTTCTCTTGATAAGCGGCATTCCGGCAATACGGGATATCGGTCTGGGAGATTTCCTGTTTGGGAAGGTCTGGGCATCTACTTCTGCAAAGCCTTCCTATGGAATCCTTCCCTTTATCCTGACATCCGTATACGGAACTCTGGGGGCAATCCTCATAGGAGTTCCGATTGGACTGCTATGTGCTATTTTTCTGGCAAAGATGTCCCCAAAGAAAGTTAGCAGTGCAGTAAGGAATGTGGTAGATTTGCTTGCCGGAATCCCGTCTGTCGTTTATGGGCTGGTGGGAATGATCATCATTGTTCCATGCGTAAGGGAGATATTTCATCTCCCGGATGGTGCAAACCTCTTTTCGGCAATTCTTGTCCTTGCTGTTATGATTCTGCCCTCTGTCATTTCCGTATCGGAAACGGCAATCGGGGCGGTGCCAAAGGAATATGAGGAGGCTTCTCTTGCTCTGGGGGCGACAAAGACGGAAACCGTATTTAAGGTGGTTGTGCCTGCCGCAAAAAGCGGCATTGTCACTGCGGTTGTATTAGGCATTGGCAGGGCAGTCGGGGAAGCGATGGCGGTTATGATGGTAGCGGGAAATGTTGCCAATATGCCGAAACTGTTTGGCAGCGTCCGGTTTCTGACTACTGCTGTTGCCAGTGAAATGTCCTATTCTTCCGGCTTACAGAGACAGGCATTATTTTCCATCGCACTGGTGCTTTTTCTGTTCATTATGGCAATTAACCTGATATTAAATGTAGTAATTAAAAAAAAGGTTTGAAGTTCCACTATTGCATGAAAATACCATGCCAAGTGGAACTAAGGCAAACCTATCAAGAACGCAAAAACAGCGTTCTTGAGGAAAATGGAGGAAATACATGTGACTGATACAATATCGAAAGCAAGAAAAATTAAGGATACTATCTTAAAGCTGATGATGGTTTTATCAGCAGGATTGATTTGCTCTCTCCTGCTCGGACTGATTGGATATATCCTGTACCGGGGCATTCCACATATCTCATGGATGCTTGTTTCTACGAAACCAAGCCTTTTGCGTGGTACGGTCGGGATTCTGCCAAACATCCTGAATACCTTATATATCATTATCATAACGCTTGTAATTGTACTGCCGCTTGGGGTAGGGGCTGCGATTTATCTGAACGAATATGCAAAGAATAAAAAACTGGTACGGGTCATTGAACTGGCAACAGAAACCCTTGCCGGAATCCCATCAATTATATATGGACTGGTGGGAATGCTCCTGTTTGTGCAGTTTTTCTCTCTGGGAACCAGTCTGATGGCCGGTTCGCTCACCCTGGCAATCATGACATTGCCCACGATTATACGCACCACACAGGAAAGCCTGAAAACGGTGCCAAAAGCATACCGGGAAGGTTCGCTTGGATTAGGGGCAGGCAAATGGTATATGATTCGTACAGTTGTCATTCCCTGTGTCATTGATGGGATTGTTACCGGCTGTATCTTATCGGTGGGCAGAGTGGTAGGTGAAAGTGCCGCACTTCTCTTTACGGCAGGGATGGCAAATGAACTGCTGTCCGTACCAGAGGCAGTGCAGGCGGGAAATGCGGGTTCTACCCTGACCGTTGCCATGTATGTATATGCGAAAGAGCGCGGGCAGTTTGATGTTGCGTTTGCGGTTGCCGCTATATTGCTTGTACTTACCTTTCTTATCAATATGTCGGCAAAGATAGCGGCGGTTAGACTGAAACAGAAACGAGGTTAAAGTTATGGAACACATTATCACGACAAAGAATTTAAACTTATGGTATGGTGCGAGCCATGCCCTGAAAAGTATCAACATGGAAATCCCGGAAAAGAAAATCACTGCGCTGATTGGCCCCTCTGGCTGTGGAAAATCCACTTATCTGAAAACATTGAACCGGATGAATGATTTGGTGGAAAGCTGCCGTATCGAAGGAGAAATTATGCTTTCCGGCATTGACATTTACAAGGGGATTGATGTAAACATTTTGCGGAAACGTGTTGGCATGGTCTTTCAAAAACCGAATCCGTTTCCAATGAGTATTTATGATAATATTGCCTATGGTCCAAGAATACATGGAATCAAATCAAAGGTTAAGTTGGATGAAATCGTGGAGCGTTCCCTGACGCAGGCGGCAATCTGGGAGGAATGCAAAGACCGTTTGAAAAAGAGTGCATTGGGCATGAGTGGCGGCCAGCAGCAGAGGCTCTGCATTGCAAGGGCACTGGCGGTAGAGCCGGAAGTCCTTCTGATGGATGAACCGACGTCTGCCCTTGACCCTATTTCCACTTCAAAGATTGAAGATTTAGCAATGGAACTGAAGGAAAAATATACGATTATTATGGTAACCCACAATATGCAGCAGGCAGTGCGGATTGCAGATAAGACAGCATTCTTCCTGCTGGGCGAGGTGGTGGAGTTTGATGATACGCAGACCATGTTCTCCACACCGTCTGACCAGAGGACAGAGGATTATATTACAGGGAGGTTTGGATAATGCGGAATAAATTTGACAGACAGTTATCGCAGCTTAATACAGAACTTGTTACCATGGGAGCCTTATGCGAGGAGGCAATTACCAATGCGGTAAAATATCTTACGGATAATGAAGAAAACAGCAAAAATATGTGTCTGGATGCGGATACGCAGATTGATAAAAAAGAGCGTGATATCGAAACCCTCTGCCTGAAACTGATTTTGCAGCAGCAGCCCGTGGCAAAAGATTTGAGAGTTGTTTCAGCCGCTTTGAAAATGATATCCGATATGGAACGGATTGGAGATCAGGCATCGGATATTGTGGAGATTGCACCTTATGTGGCAAAAAAGGGAACGCTTGGCGAAACCCATATCCGGGAAATGGCAGAAGCAGCGATCAAAATGGTGTCAGAAAGTATTGAATCTTTTGTAAAAATGAATCTGGATATTGCCTGGCTGGTAATTGAACATGATAATATCGTGGATGATTTATTTGACAAGGTAAAGCGGGAGTTGATAAAATCAATAACGGAGAGACACGACGATGCGGAGGCTCTTATGGATTTGCTGATGATTGCAAAATATTTTGAGCGGATTGGCGACCATGCAGAAAATATTGCGGAATGGGTTATTTATTCCATTACCGGAGAGCATCGGAAAAGACCTGAAAATAAGGAAAGCTCCACCAAAGGAGGAATCGGTTAACATGATTTATCTGCTGGAAGATGATGATAATATAAGAAAGCTGGTATGCTATGCGCTGTCAAAAGAGGGATTTGAAGTACAGGGGCATTCTTCTCCAAAGGAATTTTGGCAGGGACTAAATACGGAACTGCCGGAATTGGTTTTGCTGGATATTATGCTGCCGGAAGAAGACGGGTTGTCGATTCTGAATAAACTGAAAGGTAATGCAGCGACTGCGCATATCCCTGTGATTATGCTTACCGCAAAGGGCAGTGAATTTGATAAGGTCACAGGCCTTGATATGGGAGCGGATGATTACGTGGCAAAGCCTTTTGGAACGATGGAACTGATTTCAAGGATCCGGGCGGTACTGAGGCGTTCCAAAAAAACGCAGGATGACAGAACGTATACGATTGGCGGGCTGTATGTTAATCCTGCAAAACATATTATTACGGTATCAGGGGAAGCGGTATCGCTTTCCTATAAGGAATATCTGCTGTTGATGGTTCTGCTGGAGGCAGAGAGCAATGTAGTGGAACGTGACAGGCTTTTAACCAGTGTCTGGGGGGAATATTATACAGAATCCCGGACGCTGGATGTGCATATCCGGAAACTGCGGGTAAAACTGGGGGATGCCGGAAAACTCATTCAGACTATAAAAGGAATCGGTTATAAATTAGGAGGCGATTGGAATGAATAAAAAAATTTTTCGTTCGTCACTGCTTACCGTCTGTCTTGTATTGGCAGCTACCATTGCATTGATTATGGGGCTTTTGTTTCATTTTTTTGAAAAGCAGATACAGAAAGAGCTTGCCAATGAGGCCGGCTTTCTGGCACATGCTCTTGAAAATGAGGGAGCCGGATATTTTGACAGTTTTGATAACAAGAATAACAGACTTGCCGGAAATAACCGTATCACATGGATTGATGAAAATGGAACGGTATTGTTCGACAGCAGGGCAGATGTGTCCGAACTGGATAATCATGCCGACAGGGATGAAATTAAAACGGCAATGAAAGAGGGGAAGGGCATGAGTACGAGGTACTCCAAAACCCTGACGGAAAAAACAGTGAATTATGCCATACGGCTTTCCGATGGCAGCATACTGCGGGTTTCGACAGAACAGTATACGGTAGTAACCATTCTGATGGGGATGCTTCAGCCGATTTTATTCATTATGTTTGTCGCATTGATTTTAACACTGGTGCTTTCCGCAAGGGTATCAAAAGCCATTATAGAACCAATTAACAAACTGGATTTGGAAATACCGGAAAATAATGACACATATGAGGAATTAACACCTCTGTTGCGGAAAATTGCAGACCAGAAAGAAACGATAGGGGAACAGCTTGCGGACGCCCGCAAAAAACAGAAAGAATTTAACCTTATTACAGAAAATATGAGTGAGGGCTTTCTGGTTATTGATGCAGACTCCAATCTCCTGACCTATAATTCTGCCGCATTAAACCTGCTTGAGATTACCCCTCCGGCAGACAGGAGTGTCCTGCTGTTCTGCCGGGCAAAAGAGTTCAGAGGCGTTATATCCGATGTATTGTCAGGAATAAAGGCAGAGAATACGATGGTGCGGGAGGAACGCAGTTACAGTCTGATTGCCAATCCGGTTTATGAGAAGGAATCCGTAATTGGGGCCGTTGTGGTTATTCTGGATATTACGGAACGTGAAAAAAGGGATATGCTGCGCCGGGAGTTTACGGCAAATGTTTCCCATGAACTGAAAACTCCGCTGACGTCTATCTCTGGCTTTGCCGAACTGATGAAAGCAGGCGATGTTCTGGAAAATGATGTGACTGACTTTTCAAAATCCATTTATGATGAGGCACAGCGGCTGATTACGTTAGTCAATGATATTATTAAGATTTCTGAACTTGACGGGCAGAGTATTCCTTATGAAAAGGAAACGGTGGATTTATATGAATTGTCAAAGGAAGTAATCGGACGGTTGGAAAAAGAAGCCGATAAGAAGAATATTACCTTTCATTTGATTGGCGGCAGGGCAGAGATTATAGGCGTGCATAAAATTTTGGAGGAAATGCTCTATAACCTTTGTGACAATGCGATTAAATATAACAAGGAAAATGGTACGGTGGATGTTTTGGTAAACCAGACGGGAGATGGCGTGAATGTGATTGTGCGTGATACGGGAATCGGGATTCCTATATCACATCAGGACAGGGTGTTTGAACGCTTTTACCGGGTGGATAAAAGCCATTCCAAAAAGGTAGGTGGAACAGGTCTTGGTCTTGCAATAGTAAAGCATGGCGCTCTGTACCACCATGCAAAGCTCAGTCTGGAAAGTACTGTGGATGTGGGAACGGTGGTAACGATTGCATTTTCTAAAAAATAATAAAGATAAATATATGCCGGAAAACAGCCCGTATAAGGGCTATGCCCGGCATATTTTTAACGCAGTTTTAACATACTTGTTATCTGCCCTTTATGGTTTATCAGATGGAAATCGTATAAAATAACTTGTGTAAACAAGATAATTACTGGAATGGAGGAGCTATGAAAAAGAAGAAAACAGTGAAAAAGTTAAAAAAGAAAATTGCGGTTTTGGAAACAGAAAATCTGTCATTACAAGAGAGCGTTTTGCGGGCAGAGAACAACAGCAGGGAAAAAAGTGCTTTTTTATCCCATATGTCCCATGATATACGGACACCCCTGAATGGCATTATTGGAATGACAGGTATTGCCATGAAACATTTTGATGATAAAGATAGGGTTCTTGATTGTCTAGGGAAAATTGACAGTTCTTCCAAACATCTGCTATCCCTGATTAACGATATTTTGGATATGAGCCGGATTGAAAGCGGCAGAATGGTTATGAACCATGAACGGATGGATATACGTGAGGTGATTAACGGTTGTGCACTAATTGCAGAAAGTCTGCTGGCACAGAGAAAGGTGGATTTTGTCAGGGAGTTTGGTATATTCCATCATCCTCTGCTAATTGGCGATGAATTACATCTGCGCCAGGTACTTATCAATATTTTATCAAATGCCATTAAGTTTACCCCGGATGGAGGGAAAATCTTTTTTCAGGTAAAGGAGGTTTCTGCTGGAGACGGAAAGGCGACATACCATTTTGAGATTGAGGATACCGGAATTGGTATGAAACCGGATTTTTTGGAAAAAATTTGGGATTCCTTTACACAGGAAAATAGCGGAAATTGCAATGGGTATAAGGGAACCGGATTGGGAATGGCTATTACAAAAAAACTGGTTGATTTGATGGGGGGGATTATCAAGGTAGCAAGCAAGCCGGGAGTTGGCAGTAAATTTACTGTGGAGGTAACATTTGATACAGGGATAATGTCTGGCATTGCAGAGAAAGAGAATAAAATGGAAAGCATACAGGAACGGAACGCCCATCTGGACGGCATGAAAGTCCTGTTAGTTGAAGATACCCCACTGAATATGGAAATTGCAAAATTTATGCTGGAAGATGAAGGGATTGAAGTAATGACGGCAGAAAATGGACAGATTGCTGTTAATATTTTTAATAATTCGCCTGAGAATACTTTTAATGCTGTGTTAATGGATGTGAGAATGCCTGTGATGGATGGTCTGACCGCTACAAAATCAATCCGGACATTGCCAAGAACTGACGCTGTAACAGTCCCAATAATAGCTATGACAGCAGACGCATATAGTGAAGATATAAGAAGGACAACTGATGCAGGAATGAATGCACATCTGACAAAACCTGTCAGTCAAGAGAAAATGCTCTCGACTTTGGAGAAATTTTATTCTGTATAAATAATAAGCTCTTTTGGATATATATTTCTTTTGGCATTTTGAAAGAGATTAAAAAGCAAAATGAAAAATGCTTAAAAGCATTTTGTAAAAGATTTTAAGCATTTTTATGTCAAACTTTCCTGATTATCCTCTGCATCTATAAATATCTGTATTTCGTTGTTGAGATAAAACAAACCCATCGGTGTCCGATGGGTTGCATGTTTCAAGCAGATTATCTATTGCCAGTGCATTTAGTACATGGTCTGTCCATGCTGTGTTTTTTAATCCTTTCTCTGCTTTGTTACAGTCAATCCGTAGAATGTAACCGTCAAATGTAGTAATGTCAATACTGTTGTGGTACATATTGTACCTTGCGTATATTAGATTCATTTTCTTTGTCCTTTCATAATTTTTACAAGCATATCAAATCAGTTCCCACGCCTTAATTGTTTTGTGTTATAATGTGTTATAGGTTTTTCTTTCCTTTAAAGTTTCCCTCATTAGGCTTCATAACAGCAAGAGGGAGAAAATAACATAAGGGAAAATCTAAGGGAATGCTCACCTTGCACAAATTTAATGTTTTCAGTAGTTAGAGCAGTTCATGAAAACAAAATATAAGAGTTATTAAATCCCTTAGATTTTGTGAAAATCCAATCGGAATTTATTATTGTCGGAGGTAAATATAATGAATGAATTGCAAACCTCTTTAACTCATTATCAGGTAAAAAAAGAAAACGGGGCTATTACAGTCCTTGCCAATAAACCTATTTGTGTTTGTGATCATTTTTGGGACTGCATGAATGAGGAATGGGTTTTTGCTGTTAAGTGTGACGATGGTCAAAGCCGGTATCACATCGACTATTTATTTTTGGATAAGAATTTTGAGCTACTTAATGCACTTACTGAAGATAAAGGTGTAAATCCCCAGTTTTTGACAGCACAGGATAATACGGCTTGGGTGAGCCTTAGTTCAACCAGCACAGAGCGTGAGGGTGAAATTGTTCTTCCATTGCAAAATCGTTTTCGCATTACTAAAGAGATAGTACGCAAAGATCTTGGAATGGATGCGATATTCTGCCTAAATAATCAATGTTGCTCCTATCAAATTGATTTATTCAACCATAAAAAATATGATAAATTGTTTGTTTATCAGTTTGATAAAAACGGATTATATAAAACAAGAAAACAGTATATTCTTGAAAATATATGGAATGGATATCCGACAGTTACCAGAGATAAATGTTTTGTTACTTGCGGAAAATGGAGCAACTCTCTTTGTACGATACATGTTTTGGAAATCGACGAGAACGGTAATATTCTTTCTGATTGGAAAAGTGAAGCAATTGCAGATATGAACAGTGTCTTTTTACTGTCATATTCAGATACAAAAATGGAATTTATTACTTTCCATGAAAATCATGTGGACTATCTTGTTTACAGTTTTGAAGGAATTTTATTGTCACGAAAAATAATATATCAAGTTGAAACTAATATTAATTTAATTGAAAAAACGCAAATCATGGGCAGAGTAAAAGCTGTTCACTGTGTGGTTTCGGGTGATGTTCAACATTTTGCAAAAAATGTTATGTTAGTGTTAGGAAATAATACTGTTGATGTTTATGAAGCAGAAGAAGGATATTTCCCTTCATTACTTGATGACAGTCATTTATTATTTGCTCCAATAAGCAGAATAGAGAATATTGCTTGTAGTTTCAAAATTGTGATAATCTGATACAACTTCCTGTTTTTTTTGATCTTGCGTATTCGAGTGGATTGTCTATCGCCAGCGCATTTAGCACATGGTCTGTCTATGGTGTAGTTTTCAATCCTGTTTCAGCCTTATTACAGTCAATTCGTAATATGTAGCCATCAAAGATAGTAATGTCAATGCCATTATGGTACATATTGTAACTTGCAGAAATAAAATTCATATCATCAACTCCTAGCATTCTAAAATTTAAGCATATCTTTCAGAGCGATTACCTTTTCATTATTTATTATTTGATATTATAGTTTTCCCTTTCCCTCATTTTTGCCCTTATCAGCACTTGTAATCATGAGGGAAACGATATAAAATGATGTAATGAATAAAATAAAGTTGACTTGCTTAAATTTAGAGTTTTCAAGGGTTGACGGCATTTTTTATGATAGTTTATAACAATTATTAAATATCCTCAAATGAAAGGATTAACAATTTTTATTTTTGCATCCATCAACATATGTGTTCTTAATTTTAGGCAAGTTTTATCAGACATTATTGACGAAGGAATCAGTAAACTTATGTAAGCCTCATCATTTGCATATCTATCAATAATTTCCTCAATAAATAATTTGTATAAGTTTAGCACCCCGCTAGTTGAATACAAAAACCTGGACGATACAATTTTTAAAATTGCAGAATACTTATCTTTATCCTTTTCATAATCTTCTGTCAATTCAATATTCCAATATAGCAAAGCTATCTTTCTTAATGATCCAACATAACCCTTTATCGCATCTTCATTTATTACTCCGGCTCTAAAGTTTTGTAATTAAAATCTTTGTCAGACAGTTTTAGATTACTGGTATCTGCTGTTTCATCAACAAAAATGTGGATATAAGAAAGACCTTCGTATTCTTTATATTTCGTTTTTACAGCCTCAATATCACCATCATTATCCGTAACAACAGCAGTTTATTTCTTTAGAACCTGTGCAATTTCCAAATAACGTTTAAACGTAACACCGCCTGCAGTCATTACATCAATGCAATCCTGGATTGGAAGTCTGCCATTATGTGTATCCATATATGCTCTTTGAACAACCACTTCATCCGAATCGCCTTCCACTAAAATCGCCTTTTTACATAGAATTATCCTTAAAGTATCATATCCTGCTACTTTTTTGAAAAATTCAAAAGTATCTTTCTTCAAATCTTTCATCGAACAGCAATTACTCTCTGAAAGTAAAAGCAGATTTTCTAACCCAAGCTTATTCTCCACAAAACTACTATGCGTAGATGCAATAATTTGTTTGCCTGACGCAGCTTTTTGAATAACCACCATCAATTCGCTCAACCTTGAAAATGACAGGTGACTTTCTGGCTCCTCAACCAAAATAATGTTTGCTTTTTCTGCCTGTTTAGGACTCAAAGCCAGCTGCGTCTTTATCACACATTGAGTTCCTGTTCCAGCATGTGCAAACGGTATTCCATCGACCTGAGTAACCAGACTTGGCTTCCATGAATTTTGAACTCCTTGGTCAGCGCTTAATATTATTT
>OFHB01000451.1_pt1 | contig 28432 bp, 29 predicted proteins | sample 1521881 | NCBI WGS metagenome assembly OFHB01 (sample SAMEA3504090, study PRJEB24116) | mouse gut metagenome | biome: mouse gut; feature: mouse-associated habitat; material: faeces | place: Denmark | collected 2011
GGTGACACTTCGGGTATGAACCGAATGCTCTGGCCAACTGAGCTACGCCGCCATATTCCGACCGCCGGATTGTCAGATCAATCAGGCGTAGGTTAGTATACCCCAGAATTTCCTTTTTGTCAAGAGCTTCCGTCATATTTTTTACGCCCGTCTCAAAAAAACTGAAAGACATCGCAGAGGTAGTCCGACCGTAAAAGAGCGGAGAGCAAAGAGGACTTTATGGAAGATTTTTTGTGGGTGGCAGATAAGAAGCGTTTATGGACCGTAAGGGAGAATTTTCGCAAGGAATTTAAGGTTTTGTGAGCATTTTCGCTGAGGAACCGACAGGAATCTTCTGAAAATGTAACATCCCGCATCCAGTGCATGGACTCGATCTTCCAGTGCTCCCGCGCAAGGTCCATCAACGACCGAGGGCAAGCGTCCCGGCTGGAAATGTAATAACTTGTTTCTTCGCTGTGATGTCCGTGGTCCTCCGCGATCCGCTCAATCGCAAATACACTTCACGGTCCGGGCCATTTTTGGACTTCCGGCCAGGAAATATCGGTTGCGTTACGACAGATCCTCTTTTCAATCCGCCCTGCGTTTTGTTCTGCCGTTTGGCAGTGCTCCCTATGAGACGGGCGTGAACTATGAATACGGTGTCACCCTTGCCAGCCGGAAGTACAATAGGAACCGGTCCTATATCTGCTTCTGGCGGGCCCGCTGGGATGGAAGCGCGGAGTCCCTGGCCTGTCAGTCCCAGCGTCCTCACAGCCATCTAATTTATTCTGCCCGCTCTTTCTTCTCTCTGGCTGACTTTCAGAAACAGCTCTTTGTTCATATCCGCCGCTCAAACAACTTGCCGATACGTCCGCTCCAGTGGCTTTCTCCGATCGACTTCCTTGTTCTATTTGTCTGACAAACTTACAGTGGGCGATCTCTGCCGCAGGAAGGTTCCCGACACTTGACAGCCGGCGGCCCGTACCGTACAATAGAGTGGAAGAGGCGGGGCGCGCGGGCAAGGAGGACGCTTATGACAATGGAGACGACCGACAGAAGAAGCGGGGATCTGGGACAGCGGCTGCATAGGATTCCGCTGGCGATGGCGGGGCTGTTCGCGGCCTTCGCCGTGATCGCCCAGCCGGACATGTCTCTGCTCAGGGGCTTCTGGCAGATCCAGATCAACGAAACCGGACTGATCACCGACCCCATGGCTGCCGGCGGCGTGGGCGCCGCGCTGCTGAACGCGGCCCTGGTGCTGCTGCTGAGCGACCTCCTGATCCAGAGGATGAAGCTGCCCTTTACCGGGGCGGCCTTCGCCTGCCTGTTTCTTATGGGGGGCTTCTCCCTGCTGGGGAAAAATCTGCTCAATATCGCTCCCATTGTAGCCGGCGGCTTTCTCTATTCCCTGTACAAGCGGGAAAGTTTCGCCCGGTACGTCTACCTGACCCTCTACGGCACCTGTCTGGCCCCTATGGTCAGCTTCCTGCTGGTCCGGACGCGTCCCGGCTTCCGGTGGGCCGCTATGGCGGCCTGCGGGCTGGTGATCGGTTTCCTTTTGCCGGCCGTCGCCCGGTTTACCACCAGGATTCACCAGGGCTACAACCTCTATAATGTGGGCTTCGCCGCCGGCATCCTGGGGCTGGGAATCGCCAGCGTGCTCAAGGGCTTCGGCGTGGAATTCGCCGCCGGGTCCGGATGGAGCAAGGAGGGCCACGGCCTGCTGTGCGCGCTGGTATCCATGCTCCTTCTGGGGCTCCTGGGAACCGGGATCGCCATGGGCTGTCGGAGCTGGCAGGGCTATAAGCATATCCTGCACCACTCCGGCCGCGCGGTGGCGGATTTCGTCGTACTGGACGGGCCGGGGCCCACCCTGGTGAACATGGCGCTGGTGGGAAGCGTGGGCTTCGCCTACCTGCTGGCGCTTTACCCTTTGGGGGTACGGCTCAACGGCCCCCTAGTGTGCTGTATCCTGGCTATGACCGGCTTCGGAGCCTTCGGCAAGCACCCCAGGAACGTGCTGCCCGTCATGGCCGGGGCGGCGCTGGCGGCGCTGCTGCTGGTGGCGGTGCCCATCACGTCCCCGGGCGTGCTGCTGGCCACCCTGCTGTGCACCTGCCTGGCCCCCATTGCGGGACAGTTCGGGTGGGGCTGGGGAATAGCGGCGGGGTTTCTCCATATGACCATCGTGCAGAATACCAGCATCCTCCACGGGGGGATGAATCTATACAATAACGGCTTCGCCGCAGGGCTGGTGTGCATCCTCCTGGTGCCCACCATCAAGTCCATGTCGCCGGAGCCGGAGGAGGATTACTGACATGAAAAGACGCATGTACCGGGCCCGCCGGAGGATGAACCACGTCATCAGCGAGCTCAGCCACGCCCTGCTGCTGGCGGGAGGCCGGGAGATCGACCTGCGCCTCGTCCGGGAGGACGACGGCCTGCGCCTGCGCCTGGAGGGGGATTTCTCTCCGGAGCACCAGCGGAGTATGGAGCACATGGCGAAGCTGCTCCAGCCCCTGGTCCGGGACCCGGCCCTGGTGGAAACCTACGGAGAGCTGCCCGGAGAGGACCAGTACAGCGAGGAAAGCGAGCTGGCCCTGGTGGGCCAGATGGTGGACCGGTCCGCCGTGACGGTGGAACCGGGCCGGGTGCGGATGGACCTGTTTCTGGCATACTGAAATAATTGGGAGCGGACGGCGCATACTACCCGGGAAGGAAGGGGAGATGCGCGATATGGAATCCATCTGGACCAAGACGGCGGCGCTGCCGCAGTTCCCGCCCCTGGAGGGCAATCGAAAAACGGACGTGCTGGTCATCGGCGGCGGGATCACAGGCATTTTGTGCGCCTGGATGCTCCGGCAGGCGGGAACGGACTGCCTGCTGGTAGAGGCGGACCGCCTCTGCGGGGGGACCACCGGACGCACCACGGCGAAGATCACCTCCCAGCACGGCCTCATCTACCGCCGGCTTCTGAAGGAATTCGGCCCGGAGCGGGCGCGGCTGTACTGGCAGGCGCAGGAGGCGGCGCTGGCGCGGTACCGGACGCTGTGCCGGGAGATCGACTGCGGCTTCCAGGAGAAGGACAACTTCGTCTACTCCACAGCCGGGCGGGCGGCGCTGGACGGGGAGCTGGAAGCCCTGGAAAAAATCGGCGTCCCCGCCCGGTTCGCATCGGATCTGCCGCTGCCTTTTCCCACGGCGGGGGCGGTCTGTTTTCCCGGGCAGGGGCAGTTTCATCCGCTGAAATTTCTCGCCGCCCTGGTCCGGGACCTGCCGGTTCATGAGCGCACCCGGGCGCTGGAGTGGGCGCCGGGGCTGGTGCGGACGGACCGGGGGACCATCCGGGCGGAGAAGATCATCGCAGCCACCCATTTCCCCTTTGTCACCAACCACGGCGGGTATTTTCTCAAGCTCTATCAGCACCGCTCCTATGCGCTGGCCCTGGAAAACGGGCCGGATGTGGACGGCATGTACGTGGACGAGGCCAAGACGGGGTTGTCCTTCCGCAACGGGGAGGGGCTTCTGCTGCTGGGAGGCGGGGGACGTCGCACGGGGAAGAAAGGCGGCGGCTGGCGGGAGCTGGAGGATGCGGCCCGGCGGTACTATCCCCAGGCCCGTACCGTCTGCCGCTGGGCGGCCCAGGACTGCATGTCCCTGGACGGCGCGCCCTATATTGGGCGGTACGGCAGGAACACGCCGGGGCTGTACGCGGCCTCCGGGTTCAACAAGTGGGGCATGACCGGGGCCATGCTGGCCGCGGAGCTGCTGACGGACCTGGTCCTGGGTAGGGAGAATCCATACCAGGCGCTGTTTGATCCCAACCGGACCATCCTGCGGCCCCAGCTGGCGGCGAACGCCCTGGAGGCGGCGGTCCATCTGCTGGCCCCCACCGCGCCCCGATGCCCCCATATGGGCTGCGCGCTGAAATACAACGCCCTGGAGCACACATGGGACTGTCCTTGCCACGGGTCCCGGTTTACTGAGGACGGTACGGTGCTGGACGGACCGGCTAACGGGAATAAGAAAATGCGGCCGGTCAAAAAAGATGCCGCGCACCGCTTTTGATATGTCAATAAGGGGAGCCATCCGGCTGGACGGCTCCCCTTCTACATTTGGATATGGCAGGGCTGCGGGCCCTGGGTTACTTTTTCGCTTCCGGCTCCTGGAAGGACAGGGAGACGAACTCCCCCTTCTCAAACTCCACCGTGAAGGGGCGCGTCTCCTCCTGGCCGGAGGCGTTCTTGCAGGTGACGGTGGACTGGACGGTGACCCGGTCTTCATCGGAGGATGTATAGGTCCAGCCGCTCTTGGAGGGGAACACGGCGCTCTCCGGCACGTCCAGCCGGGCCTTGACGGCGGACAGGCAGACCGACAGCAGCGCGTCCCGCTGCTCCAGCCCCATGTAGAAGTCCGTCACAGGCGCGACGACCTCGCCGTTCCGGTAGATGTCGCCGCCGTCGCAGGTGATGGACGCAACGGCCTTGTCCTTGTTTTCCAATTCCACGACAATGCTCTTGGAGGGCTCCATATAGCGGGCGGTGTTCCGGTCGTGAACGGTGTAGGAGGAGCTGGTTTCGCCGGCGGAGAGAAGCTTGGCCTCGGTGATCTCTGCAAAGCCGCAGGATTCAAAGACCGCCAGCGCCGCCTTCTCCTCGGTCTTGGACAGCTCCATGGCCTCCCCCAACATGGTTTCCGAAATCATTTTTTCGCCGAAGGGCAGATCGAAGGGCGGGGCGATGGGGAAATGGAACAGCGCAATGGAAACCCCCGCCGCCAGAATCAGGGCCAGCGCGAGAATCAGGGCCAGGGGAAGAATGCTGGTTTTCTGCTTGGCCGAACAGTGGGGACACAGTTTGGCCTTCTTGGGAATCTGCTCCTTGCAGGCGGGGCAGACTTTCATCTTGGGGGCCTTTTCCTTTTTCGGCGCTTTTTCCTTTTTGGGCGCCTTTTCCTGCTCGGGCGCCTGCTCGTCGTTGGGCTTCTTGCTCATGGTGACTCCTCTTTCCTGACCGGCGCGGCGCGGACGCCGCAGCGCAGATTCGTTTTTGGGCGGAGGGTTTCCTCCATCTGAAATTATATCAGCTTTCTCCCGTTTGTGCAAGGGGAAGAATGAAGTGTCAGCGCCGGTACGATTTTGTAATTTTTCGCCAAACGGGGAATGTAAGAAGGTGGATGAAAAAGCAATTTGCAGTACGGCAAGGGGAGAAAATTCTCACAAAGCGCTGCGAATTTTGAGCGCTTATGTGACAGACAGCGGCATCATATTGGCGCAGGAAGCCATCCACGAAAAGACAAACGAGATTCCCGTTTTTCAAGAAATGCTTACATATTGGATGTAGAGAGCAAAATTGTTACAGCGGACGCCATGCACTGCCAGCGGGAGACATCCCGCGGATCGTGCAGAAGAAGGGGGATTATCTGTTCGGCTTGAAGGAAAATCAACCGTCCTTGCTGGCGGACGTTCGCTTGTTTTTTGAAGATAACATCAACCGCGATCAGTGGGAGAGCTGCCAAACGGCAGAACAAAACGTGGGGCGGATTGAAAAGAGGATCTGCCGTAAAGCAACCGATATTTCCTGGCCGGAAGTCCAAAAATGGCCCGGACTGTGAAGTGTATTTGCGATTGAGCGGATCACGGAGGACCACGGATATCACAGCGAAGAAACAAGCTATTACATTTCCAGCCGGGACGCTTGCCCTCGGTCGTTGATGGATCTTGCGCGGGAGCACTGGAAGATCGAGTCCATGCATTGGATGCGGGATGTTACATTTTCAGAAGATTCATGCCGGTTCCTCAGCGAAAATGCTCACAAAACCTTAAATTCCTTGCGGAAATTCGCCCTTGCGGTCCATAAACGCTTCCTATCTGCTACTCACAAAAAATCTTCCATAAAGTCCTCTTTGCTCTCCGCTCTTTTATAGACGGACTACCTCTGCGATGTCCTTCGCTTTTGCTATCTCATCGACATTTTACAACAAATCTGATAGAGATTGCAAAAGGTTTCAACACGGTTCGCAGTCCGGACCGTGCTTTTTTGTACCCTGTATGCTGCGGGGGCGGCTCATCCTATGCGTACCGGCTCGCCCTGCAGGATATGCGCGGTGGATAGGATTGCAGTTCACGCCTTGTTTTAGGATGAAGTTTGCCCTCATAGTCGATTATGTCGGCTATAAGGGCAAACCAGGCGCCGTACACCGCCAAACTGGCTTTGATTATGGTGTTCGTATACCTTTTGATTGGATCCGGTCAACACTTATAGATGCCATCGGTTCGTCGTTATTTACTGGGAGTGTATTGTCAAAAAGAAGTGTTCAAATAGCAATCCTTCGTAAAAGCTTTTGTTTTCTGTTTTGGATGTTTTGTGAAACCAACATTGCAGAACAAGAATTGGATAGCCCTGACATACCAAGGGTTTTCGATTGAATGAGCTCCGTTTTTCGATAAAAGAGTTCGAAAAGCGGAACTCATTTGCTTTTTTACGCATCTGAGCACCTGTTTTACTTTGCTTTGCGACTTCCTGCTTTTTTCCGTAATTTTTGAGGATAATTAGATGCTTTCCCAATGTTGGGGGAACTAGTTGACATTATTTGCATTTTATCGTATGATAAAAATAAAACTTATAACAAATATGCGACAGAAGAAGTAAAAAAAGAAAAGCGGTGTTAACCCGAATGGATAATACAAGCAAAAAAACACCTGGCTGGCAATGAACCGCCCCAGAATGTGCGGGCAGCACAAAAAAGAGGGTCTATGTAAGAAAGAATAGAGATTTAAGCGGAGTGGCACAGCGCAAGCGGAGCCACTCCAGTTTTTAACTGGATGCGAACATGATTGTAAAAGTAGATAAAATCATCAATGAGTTGCCTGGCATGCTGAAGTGTGGCAAATTTTTGCCGGTAGATGCACTCGGTTTTGAGGATGGAAAAGAAATTTTCGGCCATTGCATTATCATAAGAATGTCCACGTCTTGACATGGATGGCGTAATGCCGCATTCTTTGGTTAGGCCAAAGTATGTTTGAGAGGCGTACTGGAACCCCTGGTCGCTGTGGAGCTGCAGCTCTGCGGCGACCTTCTTTCTCTCTTTCTTCATTGCCAGCCGAATCGTATCCAGTACCAAGTTCACAGTTTGAGTTGTGGCGGTTTTGTAAGCTACGATACTGTTATCATAGATATCGCGGATCATGGACAAATACAGAACGCCTTGACCGGTATGGATATAGGAAATATCTGTGACCCACTTGGCGTTTGGTCTATCTGCCTGGAAATTCCGGTTGAGCAGGTTCTCATATTTGTGGAGCTGCTGTCCCATCTGAACCCACTTTTTTGGTCTGCGTATTTCGGGAAGCAGACCATATTTTTTCATGGCTCGCAGTACTGTTTTGGGGTTCCGGTGGACCCCTTGACTCTCCAACCATATCCACATCCTGCGATATCCGTAGGTTTGCCGGCAATATTTTTGCTGATCCTGGATAAGCCGACCCAATTCAGCGTCTGCTTCCGGCTCGCCCAGGCGACGGGCAAGTCCTCCAGAGTGGCTGGTTCGGCCTTTTGGGTGAGGAACGCTTCATTCCGCATAATCTCTCGTACCACGACATTGCACCTCCATTGCACACTTCCCTCAGAGGGAAATTTGTGGTATTACTGTCTCCAACAGTTCCGGGGAGTGCGGAACCGTGACTCTCACGGACGGTGCAGCCACTGAACCTGCCCCGTCCGTTGAGGATGACAACACTGGACTGACAGCATGGAGATACGACACAGGTGATGATCCGGCTGATCAACCAGACTCGCAAGGCTAACGGTGTACCGGAACTGCCGGTCAGCAAGGCCCTGATGAATGCCGCCCAAGCCTGTTCCAATCGGCGCTACACTTGGCATCACTCTCCAGAAGAAAGCAAGGCCGCTGCCGATGCCGACCCCCCTATGGCTTCGGTGATAACCTGGCCGTGTTCACTGGCACAGCCGATGCCGCCCAACACGCCGTCGACAACGGGATTAATCTTCCAGGCCGTGGTCGACCCAAGATGCGACTGTATCGGTGTAGGCGTGACCCAGTGCGGTGGGATTACCTACAGCTATATGTTCGTCGGAATACCGAATAGCATCAACTTCTATGTGTAACAGATAGCCAGTCAAAGGATCAGGCCGGAAAACGGCCCGCTTTTGGCTTTCAGAGCCTACGTTTCCATATAAGAAGAATAAACTATTCAGTACGCTGGAGGACTGACTTGTAGTATGCCGGAGCGCAACCGCTATCTGATCGATCACACCGCCTATCTGCCGGCTATCCATAATGGAGAGTGGTGGAGAGGAACGGTGATAACGGTGAAGTATGCCAGGAAGCTGGGAAGGGGGATATCATGCTCAATCAAGTTTGAGGGATTTTCGTAAAAGTCGAAAAGCGCCGTTGTTTTCCAGGACCAGATGTGGTATGATTATTTTGCTAATTTTTACGCAGGGGGTATTCAAATGGTACGGGCCGCTGCCGAAAAGGAATTTTCCCTTTGGCTTACAACCCAAACAAATGCACGAGGGTTACCCTATAAGGCCCATGTTGCAAATAGATACGCCGCCTGCCTCCGGACTGAGCCCCTCAAATTGGATATTCCTCTGTCAGCAGAAGAACGGGATATCTATTGTTGCCGGACACTTCAGGATTTTGACCGACTGACCAAAATTTTCCGCGCCGCACCCAACTTTCAAGAGGTTGATCGCGGGAACGGCCATGGGACATTTTCGGCCGGACTGTCCGCGTACAGAAGATATGTTCGCTTTTTGGAATCTGGCGTTGAAGAGGTATCTTCCTCTACTATAGACACGCCAGAAATCTTAATTTCCAACGAGAATCGCTATAATTTGTCCAAGCAGTTGGATATAACAATTCCAGATGTAATCCTGGATGTACTGAGGAGTACATACTCTGGAGGCTTTCGTTTTGAGGCTACCTCCATCAGCCTGCTTGCCAGTATATCTGGAATACAAATTGACCCGAAAACCAAAGAGAATCTGGAAAATTCAATGTTTGGCAGAAGGGATGGCATCTTTTTCCTGCCGGATCAAATTGCGGACGAGGACACTCAGACTGATTTACTGGTAACGACAGATGCGTATCTTCAGAATTATGGATGCTTTGAAGTATCTGAGGTTTACAAAGAATTTGAAAAACGATTGAATCCCACCTGCATCAAAACAGCACAAGATTTTGAGGACTATTATCTTTGGGTTGCGCAGGAGAAGGTGCGTTGCGTAGCGGTTCCGCAGATAAGAAGTAGAGTTGTCCGCTATAGTGGTGGAAACGTATGGGAAGCCTTTGGTGAAGCCGCAAAAAAAATTGTAACATTTATTAACGAAAGGCACTATGGCTCTTGCGCGGAAAATGAGCTTCAAGAAAAATTCCCTGCCTTCTCAAAATACTTATTGAGCAAAATCATTCGTCACTGTGCGCCTGACGAGCTTGTTCGGGTAGAAATCAATGATACAATCTGCTACCAGTCGTTTGCGGCACTTGGATTGCCGGAAGACTTTCCCGAGATTCTTTCCACTACGCTGGAACGACTTGATGAGATTGAATTGCCCGCCTCTCAAGAAACGCTGCATACAGCTCTCTCGCTCGAACTGGGCGTAAATTTTAAATCCGAATTTAGTCTCCCTGACTGGGATACCTATAGACGTTTAATCAGTTCCTATTACAAAGGACAACCCCACCGAGAGTGGAGAAATAACACTTTTACGGAGGTAGATGGCTGATTGTACTCATATCGTTTTGACAATAAGACCCACGGCTATTTACTGACTACCCAGACCGGAAAATATGTTGCGAATGAGATTCGCCCTGTATTTGCCCCGGAATTGGTATTGACAGGACTGGGGCAGTATTTTGAATATGATCCCAATGAAACCAGACCGTTGATGTGGGGAATTAAGAATACTTATTTGATTGCTGATGTGGACGAATACGGAAACTCATATGGCCGTAAAGTTGCCCAACTGAATAAGACGCAGTATGGGAAACCGCTGGATATTCAGATTTTCTTTGATGGGAAGTTATCGCTCCACCCCGTTGATGTGGATGCTATGGTGGCGGCGAACGCGGAAATCATGGATATCGTGACTGCCGACGCAAAACGTAGAACCAAGGAATTGTATGATGAGAGCATTGGCCGATGTGACGTCGCCTACATTGCCTTCTCCGGTGGAAAGGATTCTGTGGTTCTGCTGGACATTTGCCACCGGGTTCTGCCGCTTTCCGTTCCAGTGGTTTTTAGCGATACCGACATGGAACTTCCGGATACCTATCAATTAATTGATGCGGTTAAGACTCTCTATCCGGAACGCGAATTCATCACGGCCCGGGCGGAAACGCCAGCGCTGGAGAACTGGAAAATTTTTGGACCGCCCTCCCGAACGATTCGTTGGTGCTGCTCTGTACATAAAAGCACTCCCGCATTGATGACCCTGAAGAAGAAGTTCCGCAAAACCGCAATCAGAGTAACGGCCTTTGTTGGGGTTCGCGGCGACGAAAGTCACAGCCGGTCTTTTTATGAGGACGCTTCTAATGGCATCAAAAACGCCTCCCAATTGAACCGGATGCCCATTCTGGACTGGGGCGCCCATGAGCTGTGGCTGTATATTTTTGCGAACAGGCTGGCAGTAAATGAGGCGTACAAAAAGGGGATCGCCCGTGTGGGGTGTATTGTCTGCCCGGATTCTGCTGCACGGTATATGTGGTTTGCCAAAGAGGCCTATCCTCAGCTGATAAGAAAATACGAGGATATTATTATAGAAACCTCAACCAAAAATTTTTTAACAGCCGATGAAAGGAATGAATTTATTGGCACAGTGGATTGGGGAGCCAGAAAGAGCGGCGTCGTTCTAAAAGCGACTCTGCCAAATCCATCCCAAACAATTGCAAATCTGAATATAACTTTTGAAAGCCAGCTTTTAAAAAAAGATGTTTTTTTAGAGTGGATAAAAACGGTAGGCAGCGTCGTAGTTGAAAAAGAAAGTGGTCAATCTCTCCTTAAGATCCCAACGAAAATAGATAGTGGAATTCCGCTTCATTATCTGATGGCCAATACAGAAGGGGCTACTGTTACCTTTGAATTTCGATCAGAAAGTGAGCGTAACGAACTACTGCCGACACTTCAAAATGTGTTGCGTAAAACCATAGCCTGCGTCGGCTGTCGGACGTGTGAGGCTCAATGTAACTTTGGAGCAATCAGTTTCAAGAATGGAAAAATAGAAATTGATGCTCAACGATGCAGGCATTGCTATAGCTGTTATGACCTTGATTTTGGCTGCTGGAGGTTTAAGTCCATGTATAAGTCAGATAATGAGCAAAATAAGATGAGTGGCATTAACAAGTATAACCACTTTGGTCTGCGTGAAGATTGGATTGCTGCATTGATTGATCTTGGGGATAACTTTTTTCCTTGGCACGAAAGTCACCCGCTGGGAAACAAGATGGTTCAATCCGCAAGCGCTTGGTTCCAGCAAGCAATGTTGATTGAACCGAAGACGAGAAAAATGACAGTTTTATCAAAAGTCTTTGAGGAAAAAGGGGTAGCGAACCCCGTTGGCTGGGAACTGATATGGATAACTCTGGCAAACAATGCAATTCTTGTAAAATGGTTTGTTACCGAAACAGATATTGGACGCCTTTATTCCGTTGAACAATTGCTGGATAAACTAAGCGACAATTATCCGTCTCTTGGTACGTCTACTAAAAAAGATGGGATTACTTCTTTAAAAGAATCCATTTCCCGCTCTCCTTTAGGCAGCGATGGAGGTGTTGCGGTTTGTGAGTTCAGCGGAAGGATTTTCAAAAGTATCATCCGCAAAGCAAAAGAGGTTCACCCGTTGACAATTCTGTATGGTCTGTACTTGATTGCAAGCCTGTCGGGGCGAAACAGTTTTACCGTCCGGGAATTACTCACTGCCGACGTGGAATCCGTGTTCGTTTCCCCCATAGTCGCCTTTGGGATTGCGCCGGATACCTTCAAGCGCCAGTGCGAGGGACTGCGAACTCGTTACCCCGACTACATTTCCACAACTTTTACCCACGGAAATGATGGCATTGAGATTTATTCCGAGAAGCACAATCTCTGGGATGTTGTTCATCTGGCGTTGGAGGAATTACAATGAAACATTATTCCGACTATTTCCATGTCAAAGAAGATTACTGCCCCAATATGACGCGGGAAAAAATCAATGAGAATCCTGAGCGTTGGCTGGATTTTTGCCCCCATCCCGAGTTTGAGGAAATCTGCAACACGATTCTGTCTGTCCTCAGGTCAGGAGCAAAGTCTGTCTGGATTACCGGAAACTTTGGCACCGGAAAATCCAATGCCTCCCTCGTAATTCAAAAGCTGTTTATGGACGATGAGAAACGTGTGCGCCAGTGGTTTGAACAGGAGAATAACGGCTTCTCAGATCGAGAGAATCTGGAAAAATTGCTCTTCGCTCGTCGGGCGGAGGGTACGCTGGTGGTATACGACTTTAACGCGTCCGGGGTCGGCGCAAACAGCGGTCTTCTGGTTCGGCTGGAAAAGGGGATAATAGCCGCATTGAATGAGCGTAGCATGGTTGTTCCGGCGATGTCCAATCTGGAAACACTGATTGACCGCGTGAGACGCGAAGGAGAAAACTTCTTTAAGACCCGGGATTCCATTCAAGACCAGCTGACATACCTGAACGAAAGTATTACAACCGTCGATCAGCTGGCCGCAGCGCTGAAACAGGATTCGATTGCTTCCTTGCTGCTGAGCGAAGTTGAAACCGTGCTGCATAAGGACTACATCTATTTGGATTTTGATGTTCCCATGTTCCGCAGGTGGGTGAAGGCCATTCTGGCTGCGAACAAACTTCACCGCATTGTGTATCTCTTTGACGAATTTCACCCGTTTATTGAAGCGAATTCCTCCCAACTGAAAACCTTTGAAGATGTGACGGAAACCCCGGGCATCAATCGGTTTTTCCTGGTTCCTGTGACCCATATGGATATCCAGCAGTATTGGGCAGAAGGTTCAGAGAATGCGAAAAAAGCCAATGACCGCTTTTACTTCCGCAAGCTGCAAATGCCAAATGATACCGCTTTCCGTCTGGCCAGACACGCCATAATTGAAAACCCGAACCCGGGTATCGCCGCAGAATGGGAAAAAGTGAAGGACGATCTTTGGGACTCCGTCTCCTATGTCGTCAATCAATTTAACGCTGCGGATGATCCCGGTCGTCAGCGTTTCTATGATATTTTGCCAATTCATCCAATGGCGGCGTTTTTGCTAAAGCATCTGTCTGAATCTGCTAAATCCAATCAGCGCAGCCTATTTGAGTACCTGAAGGGCGGAGCGGACGGAACGGAATTTCAGGACTTCATTCATCAGGGCGGACCGGAGATTGCCAGCAAGCAGTTCCTGACGGTAGACTATCTCTGGCACTATTTTATGGATCGCAGGGATCTTGGCGTAGACCACGAGATTACAAACATCAGTCTGCTTTACCAACAAATCAAGGAGCGCTCCTTTCAGAATCAAACGGAGGACGCTCCGGAATTGCGCGTTTTGAAAACGGCGCTGCTTTTCTGCCTGATGGACAGGCTGACTCCAGGGGGGCATGTTCGCTTGCGCCCTACTGTAGAAAATATGGTGTTGTCCTTCCGAGGTGACGGAACAATTACCGACCCGGAGGGAATTGTGGAAACCCTCCAGAGTAAACATTGCTTTTCTGTGTCCAACGGCCAAATTTCACTCTTTTCCATGTCTACGGTCAAACCAGAAGATGTGGAGAAATACCGGCCCCAGTTTTATGAACTGCTCCATGAACGAACGCAGGCAATGTTGGAGGAGAAAACGAAAAACGACCGGCAATATAGTTCCGGGCGCTTCGATATTCGTGTTTCTGATGAAAGTCATACGACGTTGACAAACATCGCAGCATCAACACGGGACAAGTACTCATCCGGACTTGCAAAGGATGACGGTTCGGTGTGCCTTTGGTTTGTCATTGCCAGAAATCATGAGGAACAGCTGGCGATCCCTCAGCGAATTTCCAATATGTTGAACCAGCTCCGGGATCACAGGATGATCATGTTCACATTTCCGCAGCTTTCCTTCTGCCATAGCAACAAAAATCTTTGGAGTGAATATATACGGCAGTATGCGCAGTATGTGGCGGAGAATGACAAAACCGTGAAGCGGCAGATTCGGGACGATGAGAAGCACAACGGAACTCTGGACAAAATTGAGGCGGGGTGGTTTGACGAACTGAAGAGGAATGACACCCTGATTCGTGTCCATCGGATAAAAAACGGACAGTTGATGACACAAGATATTGTCTGGAGTGATTTCAAGCAGTACATCACAGGTTATGTCCGGGAAAACATGAAGTACAGCGTGGATCATTTGGGTTTCCGTACAGAATTCTTTGGAAACAAAGCCCTTCAGAGTTATGCTAAGGCTGGCATTACCATGATCGGTTCTCCTGGCCCCATTGGAAACCTGGTTACGAATATGAAGCAAAGGGGTTTAGAGAACAGCGAACAGTTCTTTGCACAGAATCTGGAGCATCCTCTTACCGCAATCCATGCGCTCCTCCAGAAAAAAATGTCCAATACGGTGGGACGCGGCGGGCAATTCTCCCTCCGCACAGCCTATATTGAACTCCAGCGTGCGCCCTACGGACTTCGCTATAATGCGTTGACGGCATTTGCGCTTGGCTATTGCCTTGGAGATATTTTGAAGAAAAATTATCAGTGGACCAACGGACAGCTGACAAAACCCTTGGATGTAGACACTTTGGCCGAAATTATTGAAGCGGTGGTCAAAGATGACGGTGCAAATAAGCTCGGAGTCAAGGAAAAACTGATTTGCCGCCTCTCCAAAGAGGAACGGACATTTATCAAAAGGGCCCCGGAGATGTTTGGAATCAGTTCTATAGTTGACGCAACGATTCCGACTGTTCTGAGCCAGATTCAGACAGAAGTGGAGAAAAAATCAGCCAGGGTTCCGCTGTGGGTGCTGCCAGAATTGATTCGTGCGGAGAATGATCCCAGAGCGGACTCGATTGAGACAGTGCTAACGGACATCTGTACTGCGTTTACGACCAGTAACAAGGGCAAGGTTGAGGAGCGGAGCAACGCCATCAAAGAGGCAGGAAAAATTTTGGAAGACGATTCTGAAATTGTTGGCGTTATCGTACGTTACATCAAACAGGAGAGTTTTCTTCGTTCTTTTGAAATCTACATTGACAGGGTAGCGCCTGAACTTGCTAGACTGGCAATCTCCATCGGCGATATCTCGCATGGATACTGTACCGCCATACTTCAAAAATGCCAGGAAACGGCGGGGTGGCTTTGGAAACAAGCGGATATCAGCGAGGAAATCAAGGAAATCAGCTGTGAATATGAAATCATCCGTCTGGCGAAATCTATGTGCGGGTTCACAGGCTTTGCCGAATATAAGGATGTTTTTGCAACGTTGCAAAAAGTGGTTACCGTTCAAAATCACTTATCCCGGCAAATGATAGAAGCGTTTCATCCGGAACTGGCCGGTTTTCTCACAGAAATACAGGCGGGGCAGAACCGGCTGGAGATTAAAAACGCTTTGGAACACAATGCGTCTTCGATTAAATGTCTTTTCTTTGACCGTGCCCGGAAGGAATCTTTGCAAATACTGCGTTCTCATTTCCCAACGATTACTCTGGAGGATGCGGACTGGCTGGGGCTGCTGGACGAGATGGCAGGCGGCTTCCAAATGAATGAAGGCGCCTTTATTGCGGCGTTTACTGAGAGGATTGAGGATTTTTCAAAACGCTCGGTTGTATTGAAAGTCAAGCGGGAATGGAAACGTATTTCAGGAGAAGAAACACCGGCGGCGTGGGCCATTCAGAACGGAATCCCTGCCAGGTATTTATTTGCAGGCATCTCGGACGGCGGCGATATGCTCAAAGCGATCGAACAACCGCAGACCTTTTCTGCCGGAAAGCTGGAGGAGTTTCTCGTTTTGCTTCAAAACATCACGGCGAGTCCGATTACTGACTGTCAAAAAGCATTAATGGCCGATGTCATTCCGTCCCGATATCGAAAATTTGATATTGCGCTTGCTCCGCTGCTGGATTACTTGTGCGGGAAATACGGCGGCCAGCCAAACCAGTGGCCGGTAAGGCCGGATGTTTCTGAGTTTATTAAAGGACAGTACAAGGGTGCGATTGCCCCTCGGATTAGAGCAAAAATCAAGGGAAAAAGCGCCGAGGAGCTAAAAAGCCGACTGCTCCAGCTTGCCGAAGAAAATCCGGAGCTTGGACTTCTGTTCTGGGAGGAATAAGCGAATGCCTTATGAACTCAACGCGTTTTTCCACTTCGACAACAGAAATCAGAGCAATTCCCGAGTGTTGGTATACCCCAATCAGGTCGTTGCGTCGAAGCTGCTAAACTACATAAAAGGCCGGGGTGCAAGAGAAATTTCTGTTGCTGAATGTATTCTGAAGGACGCTTTCCGGCTTCCAATGCCGCATATTCTGATGGACGCTATGGATAAGATCATACGAGATCAAGGCGGCTATTTTGCGATTGTTGGATTGGACGCATATCTGTCCTTGATCGAATCTGAAAATATTGCGGTATTCATGGCTGAATTGCGCAAGCGGTTGGACAGGGACGATTACCATGTCGACTATCTTCTCTCCGCCAATTATCCTCTCCCATATGCGTCAAAGTATGAGGAAGCCCGTAAGGTAGTTTTCTTGAAAGGCGCAGAGGAAACACCGGAACCTTTACATATACGAGCCTATCATAAGCAGTGGGCAATGCCAGGTGACGATATTGGATTTAACGCGCTTTTGCGGCGGATCACTCCTTTTGACCCTGGTGGGGAATATACTGCCTTTTTGCCGGATATTTCTTCCGCCCAGTCTGGGCTTGGAAAAGCGATGACATTTGTAACCGGCATTCGCGATATAGCAATGCGGCTCTATAGGTTTGACGCCCAACTTGATGACGTGGTTCTGGAGCGGCTGCTTCTGGATTGCGTCAAATGCGGTCAAACGCCGGAGGCGCTCCTAGCGAAGAGGGTTGGGAAAGAATACTGTAATCCGCGCTTGGCGTTGAAGCGACTGCTGGCGTTACGGCAGGACAACCTTTGGCCGGCGTATGTGTGGTATGTCAGAAAATCCATTTCTGAGCAATCCTATATGGCTAGGGTGTTATCAGAAAAGGATGACGCAGAGAAGCTGCTATGGAATTACGCGGTCGGAGCGGCCCTTTCTGGACTTTCTGATGAAAACGCGCAAAATTTCGCATTTGAGAGGGCCGAGGGACTCAACGCCCTCACAGACCGTACACAGATTGAGCCGTTCGTGGTGGAGTTTATTGCGTCTACAAGAGAGCGTGGAGATGCGCTCCCATTTCTAAACTGCGGAACATTTTCCGAAAAAATAGAGATTGTCCGCCGAGCAGCGAAAGAGAATCTTTCCTGCGAACTTCCAAGACTATATGGAGAACTTTACCCCGCGCTGTTTGATTACCTGTCTCCCTATGACTGGGGCAATCGCACGATTACAGCCTATTTCCGAGAATATCGCAGGCTGAAGCTTTCGGATACTTTGACCGATGTATTTGCGGCTCAAGCATACGATACCCTCCTTCCTGGTGAAATCCCGGCGCGAGACGCTGTGCTGGAACCGTTGCGTCCGCAAACGGATACCGCTTTGCTGGTGGTAGACGCATTGGGAATTGAGTATCTGCCCGTATTGACAGCACTGGCAAAACGCTATGGCCTGCATCTAGAGCCTCCCCAAATTACATCAGCGAATATTCCCACCGAGACGAAATTCAACCACATCCAATGGGATCCGCAGCGCACCTTGGCGCCTGTCAGGGGCTTGGATAATATTGTTCATGACGGTATGGAGAAACACGAAACGCCCTCTCCGGAGAGTTGCTTTGCCGGCACACTCCAAAAAATAGAGACGGATGTGCTGAACCGGATTGCTGATGGTCTTACCCGGTTCTCCCGTGTCGTTGTAACCGCCGACCATGGTTCCTCCCGGCTATCTGTAATCGCCAGTCGGGAAGGGAAGGGCACAACTTTACCATGGAAGCCAGGGGAAGAACCTCTTAATTGGCGCTATTCGACGGCACTGGAGGACGTTCAACGGCCAGAGGAATGTGAGAGCCAGTATGCTCCCGACAGTGGCGAGACGTATTGGGTTGTGCGGGGCTATCACCGCCTTCCTAAAAAGGGCGGAAAGAAATACGCACTACACGGGGGTGCATCCCTTGAGGAACGGTTGGTTCCGGTTCTGGTTTTTACTAAAATCATTGATGCTGACACAACGGTTACAAAGCCGCCTGTTAAAAAGCATATAGCGGAACTGAAGGATGAATTTGAAGGTCTTATCTAAGGAGTTTTGGAAGATGTATGACGTAGGTAAGCTCAGGGAGCATTTTCCCACTACAACTGTATATAAAGACCCGTCCATTATGTCAATGTTCAAGGCGGCAAAGATTGAATCTTTCCTGCGTGACTGGATTTTGAAGCGAAAAACCGGCGCGGACGGAATGATCGAGGACAAGGATGCTCTCAGCGAGTATGTTGCGTCCATTATTCCACAAAGAAGCGAAAAAGAGCGTTTGCAGGACGAGGCACGGACAGAAGGCGAAACTCGTTTCTTCCTTGCAAAAATTAATATCTCTTTTAACTCCAACGCAAATTACTATAGTTTTGAGATTCCGTCTCTTGGGTTCAGTCACGCGCAGACCATCATTGAGGACTATGTATGGAATAGAATCAAAAGTGAACTCATTGGAGAAGCTGGCGGGTGGGGACTGGTAAAGCTCGGATATATGCCTCCGGAGGGTAATAAGAAAAACGGGCGCTTTACTTTGTTGGATTTTAAGAATTTCTGTCCTTATAAGGTCAGCCTTGACGATTTCAGGGAAGCCCGTTCTTGCTTCAACGCCGAAGAATGGATGGACATTCTCCTTGGAGCAATTGATTATAACCCGGATGGATTTACGCGAAAGAGTTGGATTGACAGGGATGTCTGGAGAGCGAAACATACCATGCTCACACGTCTGCTGCCTTTTATTCAGCCCCGTATCAACCTGATTGAACTGGCTCCGCAGCAAACCGGAAAATCTTATATGTTCGGAAAAATCAGCAAATATGGTTGGCTCCTTACTGGCGGACAGGTGAGCCGTACCATGCTCTTCCTTGACCGCCGTTCCGGAGCGCGAGCCAAAGGTCTAGTAACCTGCAATGACTTCATTGCCGTGGACGAGATCAAGTCGATTTCCTTTTCCAACGACAAGGAGATGGCCGGAATCTTGAAGGGTTATATGGAGGACGGGTACGCCACGGTAGGAGGAACCCGCGTGGACGGGGAGGCCGGAATCATTTTTCTTGGCAATATTTCCTATGAAAATATGGACAGCGACAAGGATATGATCGGTGAGATTAACCCCATTTTCCGGGACAGCGCGCTTCTCCAGAGAATTCATGGTTTTATTCCCGGTCACTATGTACCGTCTTTGTCACCTGAAATGTATATTAATGACTGGGCGCTCAACTCCGAGTATTTTACAGAAATCATGCATTTATTGCGCAGTACATCTGAAACAATGAAATATCGTGGCATGGTTGAGGAATTAGTGGATGTAAGCTCTTCTACAGGTAATACCTCGGGGCGAGAAAAGGAAGCCGTATTCCGCCTTTGCACAGCGTATCTGAAACTTTTCTTCCCCCATGCAAACAGCGATTTGATCCGCACTCTAAAATTTAAGCAGGAGTTTGACCGTTACTGCTTGACACCTGCGAAAACTATGCAGGAGACGGTGCTAAAGCAAATGCGTTTTGTCAATCCTGGAATGTTCCCAGACGGCAATCTTGGCTTTTCGACATATGCAGTGAGGTGGGACGCTTGATGGCAAAACGAGTCAAATGCTGCGTATGTGAAACTACCTTAAGTAAGAATGGGATTGGTTTGAACAAAAAGCTAATCGGGGAGCGTGCCGGGAAAAACTTTTGTTTGAACTGCCTCGCAATTCATCTTGACACAACAACAGAGGATCTGCTGGAAAAGATAGAAGATTTCAAAAACGAAGGATGCACTCTTTTTGAGTGAAAGATCCCGCTAACGGAAGGACTGCCATATGATTTATGCCGACAATGCAGCTACTACCAGATTGGATACGGATGCTTTTGAGGCGATGCGCCCGTTCTTACTGGAGGAGTATGCGAATGCCTCCCAGCCATACTCATTTTCGCGAAATGTGAAAAAGGCCCTTCGAGACGCCCGAAGTACTATTGCGTCCTGTATTGGGGCATTAGCGGAAGAAATCTATTTTACTTCCGGCGGAACAGAGAGTGATAATTGGGCCATCAAGGGTCTGATGCGGCCGGGAGATATGCGGCTGATGATTACCAGTCAAATCGAACACCATGCTGTTCTCAATGCGTGTTTATCTATAGAGCGAATGGGGATCCCGGTTTGGCGTTTGCCCGTAAGCCAGGAAGGAATAGTAGAAGTAGAAGCGTTTCAAACATCTATCTCCGATCAAACAAAGCTTGTCTCGGTAATGCTGGCCAATAATGAGATCGGGACGGTGGAACCAGTATCTGCTCTGGCAGAAATTGCGCATAAACACGGTGCGTTATTCCATACGGATGCTGTGCAGGCAGTTGGTCATATTCCGGTGGATGTCAAAGCGCTGGGCGTTGATCTTTTGTCGGCTTCTGGACATAAGTTCAATGGCCCCAAGGGCGTTGGATTTCTGTACATCAAAAAGGGTACAGAAATCCAACCTTATGCGGATGGCGGCGGACAGGAATCCAGAGTTCGGGCTGGAACGGAAAATATAGCTTCCATTGTGGCCATGGCGTGTGCTCTGCGAAAAAACTGTGACCGCATGATTACAGTCTCTGAACGTCTTTCCCGAATGGAGCGCACTTTTATCCACACGCTGAATGAGGCTGGTGTAGATTACATCCGAAATGGCGCAGACAATCACATCCCCGGGAATATCAATATCTCAATTCGGGATGCCAGCGGAGAGAGTTTGTTACATCGGATGGATTTGAAGGGTATCTGCATTTCCACTGGGTCAGCCTGTGATTCAATTAATACTCAAGTGTCTCATGTAATTAAAGGAATTGGCGTTCCAAAAGAATATGCACAGGGAACTATCCGCATTTCTTTTGGGGCAGACAATGCAGAAGCTGACGCATTCAAAATTGCCACAACACTTATCGAAATACTAAGAAAGTAGCGAACGGAGGGGGTAGCAAAACGCAATCTCCTCCACCGGCCTCCCGCCCACCAAGGACGACGACGCAGCCATGCGCACTTTGTACCCCCGAACTTTTGCCGGGAATTCTGATGATTGCTATAAATTGTGAATGACCACTCGATGTGGTCATTCACAATTTATGGCGAAAACTCCTGCGGAGGGCTTTTTTGACAGTCTGACGTTGCCTCTTAGCAACCATATGTTTTTGTGTTTTTAATCGCTCAAAACGTTTAAAACCGCTGTGGAAAAGTGAAATAGAGTTCCGTCATTTAGAAAGAGAACTCATTGGTCAGGGAATACGACGTGCATTTAAAAATGAATTGAAAGCAATAAAAGATAATACTTTTTTCATAAACGGAGAAACTCTTGAGTTAGCCGAAAGCGAAAAGAAATGCCAAGAAGAGGCAAGCGAATCAACCAATCCCCAGATAAGAGACATTGCAGAAACCGCATTACCTGCTCAAAAAAAAGTGCTAAGAGTTCTTCACTTGTTTAAACAATTTGCAACAGATGAAGAGTTGGATTTTGAATTTGCCTTTATATACATGGACGATAACTTTGAAAGTAATTATGTTAAATTGGAGCAGTCAGACATTCATATAGTCTTTGCCCCTAAACGGATTATTCCGTTGAGGCAAGCATTGGCGGTTAGAGGCCTCAAACCAAATGAAGATGAGAAAGATGGGCATTATTTTCTTTATACGACAAGCCAAAATATTCAGAGATTAGTCCAAAAGGAGAAAAACGCTGCCGAAGAGATTATAGAGATTATGACGTATATCTCAAAGCATTGGGATATAGTTTAAGAGTACATATTATTGGATAACAAAAAAGAAAGCTACCTAAGGCCAGTTGCCTTTGAGTAGCTTTCTTTTTTGACATCAGAGCCACACCATCACGGCAAAGCCGCCTTTGAAACAATAGGTGTTCGTCCAATGTCCATTTGGTGGAGGCGAGGGGAGTCGAATTATATACCGGGGTGTAATTGCTGTAAAATGGGGTAGGCAGAACACAGTGTTTTCAAGGCCTTCGGGCGTTTTCGGAAAATACTGTAAACTGTTGAAAATCCGCTAAGGGGTAGAATAAGGGGTCAAAATGAGGGGCCGGGGAAATTGCTCCCCAGCCCTTTGCTGTCAAGCTGGAAATACCTCAGACAAATCAATCACGCAGTCCTCCAAGATGTTGACCTTCACCTTGTCTCCAACTGCACCAAAATCCTTTGCGGCATAACGTCCATCCTCCAGGGTGAACACCTGCACCGATTTGTCGGTTGGATCCACAATCCAATACTCCCGCACGCCTGCCCGCTGGTAGAGATTGTATTTTGTCAGCCGGTCATGCCGCCGGGTGGAGGGGGAAAGAATCTCCACCACCATGTCCGGGGCACCCTTGCAGCCATGTTTGTCCAGCTTGGATGAATCACACACAATGGAGATATCCGGTTCCACCATCGTGTCAACGTCTTCCGGGCTGTCCTCATCCTTCTCAAACAGCCGGACGGCAAAGGGGGCGGCATAGACCTTGCATTTTTTCCCCCTCAGATAATAGCGCAGCTGCCAAAACAGTCCCCCGCTAATCTCCTGGTGTTCCCTCGAGGGCGGCGGGGCCATCAAGACAACCTCCCCGTCAATGAGTTCCGCCCGTTCCTCGTCCGCCCATGCGAGTACGTCCGCAAATGTGTATCTGGCCTTTTCTGCTGGTAGTGCCATAACTTACGCCTCCTCCTTGTTCAGTTTGCCCCCTGTGGCCGGGTTGATACCCAGCTTCAAGGAAGCCTCATCCCGCTGCGCCTGTGTCTCAACCGCCCGCTCGACAAATTGGGAAACCGTCTCCCCGGCCTTTTGCGCGGCGTTCTGGGTCGTTTGGAGGGCTTCCGGGTGTAAGGATATACCCCCGGCCTGTTGAGCCTCGCAGGGGCCTTTTTCGCGGTCTTGGGATATCTGGCGGTCTATAGCGCGGTTTATAAAACCGTTGACGCTCTCGCCCTGGGTTTCGGCGTGGGCTTGAACACGCTCATATTTTTCCCGCTCCATTCTTACCCTGGCAACCATGAATTTCTCCATGTATTTCTTTTGAGCCTTTTTTTGGGCCTCTGTTTTCTCGGGCATGGCGTTCCCTCCTATTTCAAGCCTAATACTCTATGGACAGAATGGACTAAATGGACACAATTCACATTTTCACTCTGTTCTGTCCGTTGTATCCATTCTGTCCATAGGTGGGTGCCTCCAGAATTGGAGGATCCTTCCCCAGCATGGTTATATTATACCGCATTTGTCTATCTATGTCCAGATACATCTTGCATAAATATCTAAGCATAGATTTGTTGCTAATGCCCATTGATATCTTAGCATAGATATGCTATTATAATCATGTCAGGAGGGCACAGCCCCGGCAAAGGTTCCAATGAGTAAGCGGAAGCCGAAAAGAGATGGCCTATAAGAGCGGAGCGGGATCTGGAACGGCCCCAACGAGGATTCCCCCATAAAGCCTACCGCCGCCGGTGCTCTCCCAATAACAACAGGAGGTACACAACATGAGCATGACCGAACTGAACAGCACCGCCCGCGACCTGATGAGCGTCCGGGCCATGATCGAGGGGCTTCAGGAGGAAGCGGAAGCCCTCACCGACAAGCTTAAGGCCGCAATGGTCGAGCAGGGCACCGAAGCCCTCCAGGGGGACGGCTGGAAAGCCACCTGGAAGAATGTGAACAGCCAGCGGTTCGACAGCAAGGCGTTCAAGGCCGACCACGCCGACCTCTACGGCCAGTACAGCCGCCAGACCACCACCACCCGCTTTGTGCTGAGCGTATGAGCGGCCTGGATAAAGACCGCCTCTATGTGTTGCTGGAGCGCGAGAAGGACGCCGACACAGCTGCCGCCCTGCGCTGGGCGATCTTCACCCTGGAGCAGTACCTGCAATGAGAAAGGCCCCCATCCTGAACGCCGACCAAAGCAACAGGATAGAAGCCCACACACAGCCCAGGAGGGGCCGGTGAATTGAGTATACCACCGGCCCCTCCTGAAATCAAGGAGGAATATCATGGACACAATCGAAAAAATCCGGCAGTACATCAAGAAAAGTAATGCCCCCCGTAATAAGCCGTATGACGCCACTATCAAGGAAGTGTTTGCTATGGCGTCAGGGATGGGGGCGGTGGAGGCAGTTGCACTCGCTTTTGACTATGGTCGTGCCAAAGGCTACCGGGCGGCGAAGAAGGAGGCGATGGCATGACCATCAAAGAACTTGCCGCCGTCATGGCGGAGGACACCACCTTCACCGTCCTTATCGGCCCCGATCAGGAAGTGGTGATCGGGAAAGAGGACAAGGCCCTCATGGAAGCCCTGGGCAACGTGCTGGTTGACCACGCTATGGTCAACACCGCCAACCGCCTGTGCATCTACGCCTGTGTGGATTTGAGGAGGGCAATGGCATGAACACAGATAAAGAGCTGTACCTAAGGAAGCCCCGTCTGTATCGGGTGGTTCTTGAACTGAGTAAGTTTGATAACCCGTACAAGGCCCTTGACCTGCTGCTTTCCCTGGTGGGGTCAACGCAGAAGAAAGAGGACAACCATGAATAACCATGAAAAGTTCGCCGAATTGCTGAACAACTGCCAAAACCCCAGGGCCGTATGCGCCGTCCTGCTGATATTGGCAAAGTCTGGAGTATTGGACAAGCTCAGAGAGGTGTGGCGTAAAGATTCATAGTTTGATAATTGAGCAAGGGCCGGGGGACACTCCCCGGCCCCTCTCTTTTGCGTTTTAAGGCCCCTGTAGCGGCCGCTTTTCAGTATGCCTTGAACGCTGTCCGCCATCTCATCCATATTTACGCCGTTGCGCATATACCATTGCAACCGTTCCAAAGGCCATCCGGCATCTGCTAAGTAAAGAGGCTGTCGAGCAAGTCCGCCTGGGGTATCCGGCGGGCTGCCGGGTGGAGCTGGTGCAGATGGATGATCCTCAAGCCCCGCCCGCCGGCACCTTCGGTACGGTTTTGGGTGTGGATGATACCGGCTCCATCATGGTTCGCTGGGACAACGGCAGCGGCTTGAACGTGGTCTACGGTGAAGACGTTTGCCGGAGAGTCGGGACGGGAAAGCCCGTGTAAATACACCAAATCGGGCCGCGAATCCTTGTGTACTTTATGGATCGAATTAGCTTGCTATTATCTCCGTTTAGAGTGATTAATACACTACCGAAAGGGAAAACACAACAAACGGAGGACAATACAATGAACGAGAAGCTGATGAACCAGGTCGCCGAGATGAAGAAGCAGACCATCGGGGTTGAGGTCGAGATGAACAGCATCGAGCGGAGCAAGGCCGCCAAGCTGGCCGCCGAGTTCTTCGGTACCCGCCGCTACCAGAACACCGCCACCCGCAACGGTTACATGACCTGGTCCGCCTGGGATGCCCAGGGCCGCGAGTGGAAATTCCAGAAGGACGTCAGCATCCACGGGCCGGACAGCGAGAAGTGCGAGATGGTCACTCCGATCCTGACCTACGCCGACATGGACACCCTGCAGGGGCTGGTGCGGCACCTGCGGAAGGCCGGCGCAAGAGCGACGCCACCAGGGGCTGCGGGGTCCACATCCACATCGGGGCCAAAGGGCATGACGCCAAGAGCCTGCGGAACCTGGCCAACATCATGGCCAGCCACGAGTGCCTCCTGGCGGACGCCCTCAACCTCGACCGGGGCCGGATGAGCAACTACTGCAAAACGGTGAACCCCGCCTTTCTGGATAAGCTGAACCGCGAAAAGCCCTCCACCATGGCCGCTCTCGCTGAGATTTGGTACACCAGCAACGGAGCCAGCGGCGGCAGAACTCAGCATTACAATATGGTAGCCAGCCCATTTATTGTAATTCCCTGTTCCTCGCAGAGTTGCAGTATCCTGTTGCGTACCGCTGTTACCGTGTTCATAGCCCGCCCTCCCTTACCCGATTAGCGTAAGGGATTTTCATTGCTTTTGTAGGCTATGCGTGATACTATTGGGCTATGTATAGCCTGATAGTGAGGTGTGAATATGAACAACACAGTTGAAAGCCCTTTGCAAGAGCGTATCCAGGGATTGCCCCCGGCCATTGATAAGCATTCAGTGGTCCTTATCTTGGGGACACTCCCCGGCCAAATGTCCTTAGCGCATGGCAAGTATTACGCCGACCCATCAAACAAGTTTTGGGACATATTGTTTATAGCCTGCGGTGAAGAAGTGGACAAATCAGACCATGCAAAAGAATCATTGCTAAAGAAATACAATATTGCACTGTGGGATATACTGGATTCTGCGGTGCGGGAAACCTCCAGCGACAAAGATCTGATGGACGAAAAGCCCAATGATCTCCCCCAACTCTTGGAGGACTATCCCAATATAAAACTGCTCCTGTTCCATAGCAATGGGGCCTACAAATATTTCAAACGATTTTTCAAAAATACGGCTATCCCCTATATCTGCGTATCGTCTCCCAGTGGTCAGAATCGAAAGGGGGCCGAAGAAAAGGCTGAAGAATGGAGGGCGGCACTATCCTATGCCATCCCTAAACTGCAAGGGAAAAGCAGATTGTCATGGAAAGAGCGTCCCCCTCTATGATATAATGTGCTCATATCCAAAGTAGGAGCCTTAGTACAAAAAAGGCCATGCTATGAAGATGAGGAGGAATAAAGATGAATGTCGTAATCTATGCCAGATTTTCCTCGCACTCTCAAACGGAGCAATCTATTGAGGGACAGCTTAAAGAGTGCTACGCCTACGCCCAGCGCAATGATTATATGGTGGTTGGTGAATACATTGACCGGGCGCTTTCTGGCACAACCGACCACAGGCCAGAGTTCCAAAAAATGATTGCTGACAGTTCCAAGAAAACCTTTCAAGGAGTTTTGGTCTATCAGCTCGACCGTTTCGCCCGCAACCGCTATGACAGTGCCACATATAAATCAAAGCTGAAGAAGAACGGGGTCCGTGTTCTCTCTGCCCGTGAAAACATTTCGGACGATGCCAGCGGCGTTCTGATGGAAGCTGTTTTGGAGGGGATGGCGGAATATTACAGTGTGGAGCTTGCCCAAAAGATCAAGCGGGGCATGGACATTAACGCCGAGAAATGTCTCTCAACGGGCGGGAATGTTGCACTGGGTTTCAAGATTGAGGACAAGAGGATTGTAATTGACCCGGTTACTGCTCCAGTGGTTGTAAAAATCTTTGAAATGTATGTGGCTGGCTCGACTATGGCCGATATTATCCGCTATCTCAACGCCAACCACATCAAAACATCCTATGGGAACGAGTTCAACAAAAACAGTATCAACCGCATTTTGAGAAACAAGAGGTATATCGGGACATATACATACCGTGACACGGAAGTCCCTGACGGACTGCCCCGCATTGTCGATGATGATTTATTCCGGGAGGCCCAGCGTATCATGGAGAAGAACAAAAAGGCCCCCGCTCGGGCGAAGGCCAAAGTGGATTATCTGCTCACTACAAAGCTGTTCTGCGGGCACTGCAAGGCCGCTATGACTGGCGTTAGCGGGACGAGTAAGACGGAAAAGAAATACCACTATTACCAGTGTGTAACCAACCGCCGGGACAAGTCCTGCAACAAAAAGACCGTCAATAAAGACTACATCGAGGACGTGGTGGTCCAACAGCTCCGGGAGTTCCTCACCCCGGATAATATCACCACGATTGCCAAAGAGGTAGTTGACCTCTGCGAGAGGGAGAGCAACAACGGCAACGCAAAGCGGCTTCAAAAGCTACTCTCTGAAAATGAAAAGGCCACGGAGAATTTATTGAAGGCTCTGGAGAGTGGGCAGGCGGTTGAGATTATTGCCGAACGCATTACCCAAAAGAAGAAGGAACACGATGAACTGTCCTATCAACTGCTGGTGGAGACCACACAGCACCCTGTTCCCAGTGTAAGGGACATTCGCTTTTTCCTGAGTCAGTTCCGCAAGGGGGATATCAACGACCCCAAATACCGACAGGGCTTGGTCGATATGCTCGTCAACAAGATTTACCTGTATGACGACAAAATGACCATCCTGTGCAATACACAGGATGGCCACTTCGATGTTGACCTTAAGGAAGTGAGTTCACTTAAGGGTCACTTGGTGGCCCATAGGGGAGTTTATACGAACCCTCCGGGGCACCATCAGGACACAGCCCATCT
>OFHB01000452.1_pt1 | contig 28411 bp, 27 predicted proteins | sample 1521881 | NCBI WGS metagenome assembly OFHB01 (sample SAMEA3504090, study PRJEB24116) | mouse gut metagenome | biome: mouse gut; feature: mouse-associated habitat; material: faeces | place: Denmark | collected 2011
GTTTTGAAATTGGTAGGGTAGTTTTGTGCAAATTTCTATATTTGCTCATTTATAGATTTCTATATAAAAAGATTGCGGCAATTCCGCAGGAAGGAGAGAATATGTCATATATTGACACAATTAAGGATCGGGCCAGACTCGACAAAAAGACCATCGTGCTGCCGGAGACTACAGATAAGAGGACGCTGTTGGCGGCGGCAAAGATTATGGAGGAGAACATTGCCAATATTATCATGATCGGCGACCAGGAGAAGATCATGGACGGTGCGGGCTGGCTGGAGGTGGATCTGACCGGGGTGAAGGTGATTAACCCCAAGACTACGGACAAGCTGGATGAATATGTGAATGTGTTGTATCAGACCCGGAAAAATAAGGGTATGACGCCGGAGAAGGCCAGGGATATCCTTCTGAGTGATCCTTTGACCTTTGGGATTGTTATGGTGAAGAACAATGATGCGGACGGCATGGTGGCCGGCGCTTGCCATTCCACGGCAGACACGCTGCGTCCTGCTCTGCAGATTCTCAAGACGGCTCCCGGGGTGAAGCTGGTGTCCGCCTTTTTTGTGATGGATACCCAGTTTAAGGACCAGGGGGAAAATGGTACTTTTATCTTTGCCGACTGCGGTCTGAATCAGGACCCCACGGCGGAAGAACTGGCCGCCATCGCCGAGACTTCTTCCAGAAGTTTTAAAAGCCTGGTGGGACCTAAGCCCGTGATTGCCATGTTAAGCCATTCTTCCAAGGGAAGCGCCAAGCATGCCCTGGTTGACAAGGTGGTGGAGGCCACCCGGATCGCCCACGAACAATACCCTCAGCTGACACTGGACGGCGAACTGCAGACAGACGCGGCTCTGGTGCCCGGCGTTGCCAAATCCAAGGCTCCCGGCAGTTGTGTGGGAGGCAGGGCCAATGTGCTGATTTTCCCCAATCTGGACGCTGGTAATATCGGATACAAGCTGGTACAGAGACTGGGCGGCGCGGAGGCATATGGCCCTATGCTCCAGGGGATTGCGAAGCCCGTCAACGATCTGTCCAGGGGATGCTCCTGGCAGGATATCGTGGGTGTAGTGGCGCTGACGGCAGTACAGGCGCAGCTGGTATGAAGGTATATTCTCGGCCAGCGCACTGCTTTCGGTTCGGACGGTAGTCGGCCGAATCGAAAGCAAGGGAAGGGTGTGCTGGCAGGAGAGATGCGGAACTATAACAGCAGATCTCCGGAACTATAAATAAGAAAGGAAAGTAAGACATGAATATTTTGGTGATAAACTGCGGGAGTTCCTCTCTGAAATTCCAGTTGATTGATTCCGGGTCGGAGCAGTGCCTGGCAAAGGGACTGTGTGAACGCATCGGTATTGACGGCAGCCAGATCGTCTACACGCCTGCAGGCGGGGAAAAGGAAATCCAGGTGACTCCCATGCCGGATCATACAGAGGCCATCCGTCTGGTGCTGGAGGCCTTGACCAATGACAGAACGGGAGTGGTGAAGAGTCTGGAAGAGATTGGCGCAGTAGGTCATCGGGTGGTGCATGGCGGCGAGAAATTTGCCCAGTCTGTAATCATTGACGACGAGGTGCTGGAGACCATAGCGGCCTGCAACGATCTGGCGCCCCTGCACAATCCAGCCAATCTGATCGGCATTAACGCGTGCCGGAAGCTGATGCCCGGCACGCCCATGGTGGCCGTGTTTGATACCGCTTTCCACCAGACCATGCCCCAGGAAGCCTATATGTACGGTCTGCCGGTGGAATATTATGAGAAGTACAAAATCCGCCGCTACGGCTTCCATGGTACCAGCCACTCCTATGTGTCCAAACGGGCTGCAGAGGTGTTGGGTGTACCTTATGAATCTCTTAAAACCATTGTGTGCCATCTGGGTAACGGCGCCAGCGTGTCTGCGGTAAAGAACGGTGAATGCGTGGATACTTCCATGGGCCTGACCCCTCTGGAGGGTCTGATTATGGGAACACGCAGCGGCGACATTGATCCCGCCATCCTTGAATTCCTGGCTCATAAGGAGAATAAGAGCATTGACGAGATCATGAGCATACTGAATAAGAAATCTGGCGTACTGGGTCTGTCCAACAATCTGTCCTCTGATTTCCGAGACCTGGAAGACGGCTATCACAGGGGAGATACTTATGCCGTCTGCGCCATGAAAACTTTCGCCTACCGGGTGGCAAAATATATCGGCGCTTATACGGCGGCCATGAACGGCGTAGACCTGATCTGCTTTACTGCGGGCGTAGGGGAGAACGCTCCCCTGGTGAGAACTCTGGTCTGTGAATACCTGGGGTATCTGGGGATTACCCTGGACCAGGAGGCCAACGCCAAGCGGGGCCAGGATATCCTGATCAGTACGCCTGATTCCCACACCAGGGTAATGGTGATTCCCACCAATGAGGAACTGGCCATTGCCAGGGAGACCGTGGCATTGGTGTAGCTGTTCGTTCTGTTATATAGAAAATATTATATGTCCCTGGCAGAGATTTATCTGCCGGGGATTTTTTTTTGCTGTTTTTAATTGTTGCTTTCTGTGAAAACAGAATTGGCACTGCACCTTTATCCGCCGGTTTTGTAATAAGATGTATTACTAATTCATTGGAGTTTGAGAATACTGGAATTGTAATAAAAAAGTATATCATATAATTCAAAAATAATAATTGCTTATTTAAAAATTGTGTTTTACAATTGACAGGTGTACTGGTGTTGGTATATAATTCCATATACAAGATTTTTTGCATATTTTTGTATAAATTAGATGTAATTTGCATAGAGATGTGGATGAACGAAAAAGGATAATCATGAACATACTCTGCGGTATCTACGGAGGTGTAGGAATGGATTACGAAAGTTGCTATTATGCGTCAAGAAGCAGATACTATGATGCTTGTTCAGAGATCACCAACTGTGAAAACAGAGCAAATGAATTGAGATCACAAAAGCAGCAAAAAATTTCTCTCATAAATCAACTCAAAGCGGAACTCAAAAGAAATGAAGAAGCCTTGCTGGGATTAAGCAAGGCCATTAAAGCAGATGTGGGATTACATGAGGGCCTATCCAAAATAACCATCAATATGAATGCCGCTTCCGAAAACCTTCTTAATATGGCCATTGCGAGCTCAGTTCAAAATAAGAGTTTGAGCAGCGTCTATAGCGCAGAGTCTTCAAAAACGCAAAATACGTTAAACAATATTTTTTCTTCCCCTGGAAATAAAAACAAAGCAGTGGAAAATAAAATATCTGAATTGCAGGAAAGTATACTTCGTGCAGAGTCCGAGTTGCGAGATATTGAAGCAGGGATAAGATCAGCCGAATCGGCGGCATCAGATTGGAGAAACGTCAGACGTAATGCTTCATGTGATATGGACTACTATCGACGCAGAATGCAGGAAGAGGAATAGATGGCTACTATTTCATTATATGCGGGTAAAGTTAATCAGATGTCCTCTCTGATTCAAATGTCAAAAGATCTGTTGAAGAATTTAAATAGGATTTGATCTCATTAAATTCAGAAGTTCTTGCAGTTGACAGCAGTGTATGTAATATGGATGAAGTGATATGCTCGATTAGGGCATCTGCCAAGATCCAGGAAGATAATGCCGATACGCTTGAAACTCTGAAGTAAGAGGTAAATGAGTTTGTTTCTGATGTTATACATATAGACAGCAATGCTGCCGATGCCATAAACAGGAGCAAGGATGATTTTTATAATGCATATCCTTATTTAAAATCTTTTTGTGAAAAAAACGGCTGGGAAAAATTTAAGGATAATTGTAAAAAGGTAGGTGAGTGGTGTAAAGAACATTGGAAGGAAATTATCGCAGTTGTAGTTATCATAGTAGGTGTTGTTTTATGCTTTATTCCCGGGGTAAATGGGATCGGTGTGGGTATTTTGCTTGGTGCGCTTAAAGGGGCTATCAGTGGTGCGCTGATTGGCGGGTTATCAAGTTGGGCATCAGGAGGCTCTTTCTGGGAGGGGATGAAAGACGGCGCAATATCGGGTGTAATATTCGGTGGTGTATTCGGTGGAATCGGGGCCGTAGGTGAATTGATAGGAAACGTAAAGGCGTTGACAATGCTGGAAAACGGTCAATGGTTTAGCAATTCCAGTCGTTTTTTATCCCGAGTTGTTATGGTTTCAAAAATCAGCGGAGGGATCACCTTTGCTCTAGGCAGTTTTGACGTACTGGCATTGGGGTCAAAGATTCTCTTTGGCGATAATTGGTTTAGCGATTTTAATGCATCTTTGCACAAGAGTTCTTTATATAATTTTACTCAGATAGCAATATCCGGAATTGCTGTTTTTTCAGGAGGAATGGGAAAAGGCTTTGTTGACGCGGGGAACCAGGCAGGTGTTAAACGGGTATGCTTTGTGGCCGGAACGAAGGTTCAGACAGTTATGGGATTAGTAGCAATAGAGAATATAAAGGTTGGTCAAAAGGTTATTTCTACTAATCCAGAAACTAATGAAACAGGTGAAAAGATAGTTTTAGAAACGTATATACGGGAAGTGGACAGGATTATTCATCTTTTTATTAATAATGAAGAAATTCTGACAACAATGGATCACCCTTTTTACGTATATAAAAGAGGCTTTGTCAGTGCAGGAGAATTGGAAAAAGGGACGCAACTGGTTGATGTTAATAGGAACATAGTGACGATAAGAAGTATTTGGCTCGAACTTTTAAAAAATCCAATAAAAGTATATAATTTAAAAGTACAGAAATTTCATACCTATCATGTTGGGTTGTTTGGCTTATTGGTTCATAATGCAGATGGATATGATGGCAATATGTTGGGGGCTAAGGGCACACAAGTATCAAATAAAAAAACATGGAAGAATGGAAATACGGAAAGACTTGAAGTTGAAAATCCAGCGCCGGGAAGGCGCCCTGGACAAATACATTATCATGATTCAACAAACAAAAAATATTATTACGATATAGATAACAATTTTTTTTATGATCAAAAAACAGGTATATTGGCACCTATAAAAATTCAGAATCTTTTAAAAGATGTTAAGTTTAAGGAAGGTATAAAAAAGGCACTTGAAATTTTAGGAGAATAATGATGATAAATATGAATGAAAAGATGAAGGCAATTATTTCTACATATTGCCAGAAAGAAATGGAGCCACGAATAGAGTCGATAATAAGAAATATTGTAGATCATGTGAAGGAAGTTTACCAATGTATTGTTTATGATCCGAGTGGAGATATTCAGGAAGATCAAATTGATTTAGAAAAAATTATTTCATTCTCTGGAGATATGACTGGTTACGAGGTGGACTCCAATGAAATTATAATAGACAAGGAAGATATCTACGAAAGTTGTCATATGGCGCTTGCGGATGTACTTATTGATGAATTACAAAGGAAATACTCCGGGAAAAAATTTGTTGTTTATATTTTGGACATGGACGAATCCATAGCAGTAAGATTTCATACCTATAGAGAAGATGAGGGCCTGTGGCTGGATGAAGATCTAAATAAATATGATGAACCTATTCTCTATGTTTTTAGATAAGACCTAATTTGATTTTGTTACAGCAAATTACAAAAAATAAAACCGAAAAAAATTAAGATGTACAGCGGAGGTGGAAATATGTCAACCAGTCAGGAAAGAGTAGAGCAATTATTGGCGGATTCGCATTTTGCTTTTATCAACAGCAGAAACGATGAGGCATTATGTCTGGCGGAAGAAGCAATAAGACTTGCAGACAGGGATCCGGAAGGGTACAAATGTGCAGGAAACGCATATATGTCTATGGGAATCTATGAAAAGGCTGTTGAAAATTATAAAAAAGCAGTGGAATTCGATCCGAATAACGGTAACAGGTATTTCATTTTGGGGTATGCCCTTGCCACCTGTGAAATAATGGCAGAGGCAATAAAAAATCTGGCCAGGGCGGAGGAATTGGGTTGCTCACCGGAAAATACCGTACAGTTATATAATTTGTTGGGTATTATTTGCTTTGATATAGGCCGATATAAGGATGCGCTTGTAAACTTGGAGAAAGCGGAAAAAATTATTGGCATAGATATGGATATTATGAGGCGCAAGGCCATTATCTATGGAATAAAGGACGATATCAGAAATGGTTTGTTAACTGCCAATCAAATGAAACTTGTTGCTCCGTCTGAATACATAGGTTATCAGGTTGCGTTTAAATTGCTTTCTCAGGCAAACCGTCTTGAGGCTGCAGAGCGGGAATTGGAAATGGCTGGTAAATATGCTGAAGCCACTATGGATTATTATTTTGACTGTGTGACGTTTGAACTTCAGAAGTATGATAACGATAAGGACAAGCAGCACTATAAAACAGCGCTTGCGCTTATAGAGATGGCTTTGGAAAATGTAAAAGTGTCTTCTACTGAAGTGATCGAAAGTTATATCAATGCTGCGGAGATATATTTGCAGATGGAAAATGCCAATAAGACCATAGATTGCTTAAATGCGGCCCAGAATCCCATTGCATCCTATAATCTTGGATTTGATATTGTGGATAAGGAATTTGAACCCGTAAGACTTACAGAATACGATGTGGAAGAAATGATGGAAGCCGATAAGGAACGTATTGCTGAAGAGTATGGCGAATACGGCATAGAAGAACTGGCGGAAAATCTGGAACCCGATGAGAATGGGGCCAGGGAGTATTTTACAGTAATTGAAGAAGAGGATGAAGCAAAAGAGAGGTACAAAATTGACGAATCTGAGAATGTGGAGTTGACATCCGAATATGTAGATCAGATTAACAGGCTATATATAGGGGCCTATACGCTGAACAGGGATTTTAATAAGGTAATTGATTACGCAAGAAAGTTACAGGCCAGTGAAAACACTCAAAATTCGTATATTGGGATTTACAGTGAAACAAACGCATATAAGGAATTAGGATCGCCCGAGGCAGAGCAGAAATATGAGGAAACGGTTAGATTCTTTAGAAATGCAATGATTAAAGATCCCAGCGATATGGCTGCGGTAACATTTCGCATTCAGTGCTATATGGACATGGGACAATATGATGAAGCAGAACAGCTTTGTAATTTGCTGTCAGGTGAGTTGAGGAAACCTTTGCTGGAAAAGATCAAAGAGGTAAAGTCCGGAGGTGAAGACCATTGAAACTGGAACAGGATATCGCTTTAGACAGCGAAGCATTTAGGACAGCAGCAAATGAAATGTCTGCGCTAAAAACAAGAGCCGAGTTGCTAAAAGCAATGATGGAACAGATGTATGAGGAATTGGCAGGAGCGCTGGATACGCCTGCTGGGAAAGCAATTGAGATTACGGCAAAAGATATCCTTATAAAACCGATAGAAGAACTTATACTGGTTATCGGACAGATGTCGAAAACGCTTAATGAAATCATTGATACACCGTATTATCAAGGCGTATTTGACAAATATGAAAAGCTAATACAAAACATAAACTTTAATTAACAAGGAGGAAATTGTTATGGCAATGGGCACTACAGGAACGGTGAACATTACACCGGAGATGATCAGCAATGCGTTAAGGGCAGTAGAAGCGTATGAAACTACCGCCAAGTCCCTGCATTCCAAGCTGGAAGGAACGGTAAACGAACTGATTCCGGGTAATTTCAGCGGAAACGCGGCAAAAGGTTTTAGAACATTTTTTGACGACAACATTGCGAAACTTACTAACGCAGACGAAAAGGAAGCGGGGATAGCAAAGATCATAGAACTTCTCAGAGGGATTATTAATGGTATCTCCGACGCAATTCCCAAAGAAGCAGAGGGACTTGACGACCAGCTTGCGGATCAGAACACAAAAGTGATGGGAGGGAATTAAAATGGCAGCTTGTAGAATAGTAAATCAAGGGATGCTTGAGGCAATTGACTCAATAAAGCAGTGTTGTGCTTCATATGAAGAGGCAGGACAAACGCTGATCAGCTCGTTAACCAGTGCCATTGGGGAAATGGAAGGTGCTGCGAAGGATGCTTTTCAGACGCTGATTGATAATGATATCAGGCAATTCGTAGAGACTGATCTGCCTAAAGCGATTGAAGGAATGTATACTCTTCTTGAAGAAAACAGGCGTAACTTCGAAGAGGTTGATCAGAAAATCGCCGATAGCATAAGCGGCAGCTAAGTATACTGAAAGCGCAGTCTGGTATTGCTTTGTATAAAAAGTTATAGACTGCGCTATTCTTTACGGGAGATATCCATATGGCTTTTAAAATACTCAAACCAGAAGAAATAGAATTGCTTACGGCAGAGCAGCGGGAGCATTATGAAAGAGAACTGGAAGACTATAAACAAAGAGTGGCTTTTGTGGAAAAACTGACTGAGCTTGAAAAGGCTGAAATAAGGTTTCATAAACCGAAATTGAGACCAGTCAACATTAGTGGGGAGATTCGACTCAGATCCTATGTAAATCCCAGACGATGCCGGCTCAGCATAACATGTATTCAGAAACAAATACTGCCCGATTGCCTGTCTGGTAGGACCAATAGTTCAGCATTTTTATCGGAAAGTGTCAGACCTTCCATTTTGCTGGAACAGAAATTTAGCAAGAATCTGGAACGTGTGTTCAGGCTGCCTTCCAAAGTGGATGGATTCGGAGGCTATAGACAAAAACAATATGCTCTATCTACACTTCACAAGCCGTTTATACCTGACATCACTTTCACAAAACCAAAGGATATCATTCCCAAACCTTTACAGTTGATTAACTATACGCCATGTAATGTTAAGAATTTTGAATCGCCGGAAAAGAAAGAAGTAGTTCTCTCAAAACTATCTGTCCCGAAAATTAAAGCGGGATTTTTTGCCGGTCCTAAAATTTCTCCAATCCAATATGGTGTAGATATAAAGGCAGTTTCCGCTGTAAAATCTTTTAAGAGACCAGAACATATGGTTGCAGATCTTCCTAAATTTCCTGTCCCGAAAATTAAAGCGGGATTTTTTGCCGGCCCCAAAGTTTCTCCAACCCAATTTGGTGTAGATTTAAAGTCTGTTCCTGCTGTAAAATCCTTTAAGAAGCCGGAACACATTTTGACGGTTGCCGCCGACAGATCCAAGGCGACTGTGGCAGTGCATACTTTCTGTAAACCAGAAAGGAATATACCCAGGTTTGACATTGACATAAAAGCAGATATCGAAATACGATCTTATCAAAAGCCTGGATATGGGACGGTAAAATTACACAAAGTCCCCAGGGCCTCTGTCAGTCATGCAAGATTCCGTGCTCCCGAAAAACAGGAGTTTAGGAAAGTTACTGCAACACGGCCGGATGTCAGAACCGTTCCATATAAAAAAATGCAGGGATTTGAACCCAAAATAAGTGTACAAATGAAAGTGCTGCCGCCGGTGAAAAGATTTAAAATGCCGGTGTTAAACCAACCAAGTTAAAGGAATAGACGCTATGAAGAACAATGAAATCATGATATCGGCAAGATTTGAATTTGGTGAAAAAAATAAATCGCAGGAACTTTCTTTTCTTGTGTTGAAAGACATATCGTTGAAAGCGTTTATGGAAGCCTTATACTATGGACTGAAAAAATCCAGGAAATATGAAAAGTGCTTTGAACTGCTGGAGCAGTATATTAAGACCCATAAAGAAATACAAGTTCTATACACAGATAAGGGAAGCTACAATATTGTTGATTTTACTGCAGATCTGGAGAGAGACGGTAATAAGATTAAAATATACAATGCCGGACTTGATCAGCTGGGATTTGTAACTTCAAGCTGCATTCTCTTCACTAAGGCAGATGAAATAAAACCCCTGTGTCTGTTTCATAAAGAAGAAAATAGCTATATTTTGAAGGAAAAGGATACACTTGAATATAACATCAGCACCCGAAGACTAAATGTGATTGAACCCTCAATTATAGATATTATTCCGCCGAATGACATGCCGCAGAAAGATAAGGCGTCCTTTTTGGATGTAATTATTCCTACGGTTTTGTCCACAGGAGGAATGCTTGGTGCACGCTTCCTGATTATGAAACTTGCGCCAAGCGCATCCTCAATGGGCAATACAATGATTCTAATGTCGGGGGCTATGGGAGTGGTATCTCTGGTTACTTCACTTTACAGTTTTATGAAGAAAAAAACCGACTATAAAAAGAATGTCCAGGAATGGAAAAGTAATTATGAGAATTATATTGGGAGGATTATTGGGACAATTCAGAAGTGGCAGGAAAGCGATATAGTATATCTCAACAGTGTATACCCGAGCATGGATGTGCTGTTTGAAAACACAGCGGAAATAAACGGTGTTATTTTTTCCCGATCACAGAATGACAGTGACTTCATGAAAATTTCTCTTGGTACTTCCGATGAAGTAAAACCTCTTTTTGAGATTAGAAGTGAGAAGAAAGATAATATCTTTTATGATATTTATTATAAAATGCGAAGGGATAATAAAGGAATTGATATAATAATTCCTTCAAAAAAAGAGGACCACAAGCTGAATAAATTATCGCCGGAAGAAAAGGCAGAAAGAAAGAGAAACCGATTTCTTCTCACAGATTTAGCTTATAATTTTGCAAACAAAGGAGTGGACGGCGAGAATGGCGGTGAGGTAATAGGCTTTAATTATCTGAGGAGTGACAGCGGAAAAAGACCGCCTTTGCTTTTGGACTTGAAAAACTGCGGTGCGTTGGGAGTAATATCAAACGACATCCAGACTTCCCAACGATTTATCCGGCATGTTGTTTTTGAGTTAGCGTATTATCATTCTCCAGAAGATCTGCAGTTTGTATTCTTTTTTGATAAAGAGGATCAGGAGGAGCGGCAGAACGAGATATTGCGTAATTATAGATATTTGCCTCATACAAACGAATTGTTGGACGGCGTATCACAGTTTGTATTTGATAAAGAAAGTTCTGGCATCGTATTTGGACAACTGCTCAGCATTATGAATAGCCGTTCCCATAACAAAAAGGAAGAGGCGGATGAACCGGGATCGGAAGAGAGGCTTACTCAAATTGTTTGCGTAGTTTTTTACGACTATGATATCAAAGAAACGGGGTTCTCGAAATTTTTACCGGAAGTCCCCAAGGAAGGGGAAGCCTATGTTAACTCCGTTGGCCTGACCTTTATTTTTATACAACCGGTGAAGGATATGCTTCCGAAATATTGCGGAAATATTGTAAATATTGACAAGGATAATGAAAAAGGAAGGAAAGTCAGTCTACGATACAATGTGCTTAGCAGAGAAACACTAAATGCTTTAAGCGAGGACAGGGGAGATAAAACCAAGACAAATGATACTGACAAGCTGATTGAGTATAAGTATTTTCGAAACAGGTATATGTTCGGAGTAGAAAACTATGACGATAAATTCAGTCTTGCATTTAGACAACTCAGCGCAATTTATTATACACGTATTGCGGAAAACGGTAAAGTCCCTTCCATGGTGACTTTGTTTGAATTATATGGTTATAATACAGAAAAGATAAGAAACGGGGAAGTTGAATCGGGAATCAGGGAAAGTTGGAAAGATGTTGAAAGAAATGATGTGACAAGAAATCTTCGCGTTCCCATTGGAAAGCATGAGCATGGCATATTATATCTGGATCTGTATGAGAAAGCAGACGGTCCGCATATGCTTGTTGCAGGAACCACAGGTTCGGGAAAATCGGAGACAATCATCACCTATTTAATCGGGCTTTGCATGAAATTTTCTCCCCGGGACCTCAATCTTATGCTTGTAGATATGAAAGGTGGAGGTTTTTCAGACCGCCTGGGTGAGTTGCCGCATTGCGTAGGCGTGGTGACGGACACAGCAGGGGAGGAGGAAGGCACTTCTGCCGCATATATGCTTAAGCGTTTTCTTGAGACATTGAATGCGGAGATAAAGAGGCGTAAGCTTTTACTTTCAAGTCTTGGTGTGGACAATGTGGACTCCTATATCAGGGCGTTAAGGCATATTCGGAAAATTAAGGAGTTGGAGGAAAAACCTGAAAATGCGGAGGAAATTCAGAAACTGAAGAAGCAGCTTAATGATAAGCAGAAAGAGATGCTCAGTATGGAATTGAACGAGTTTTCCCCCCTTTCGCATTTAATTCTTGTTGTGGATGAATTTACAGAACTTAAGCGTTTTTCCAATGAAAGCAGTGATGTGGATTTTATTGCGGAAATAACTACCATTGCCCGGGTGGGACGAACTTTGGGGTTCCATATTATTCTTGTGTCACAGAATATCGAAGGTGCTATTACGGATGATATCCGTGTAAACTCCAAAGCGAGGATATGCCTGAAGGTAGCGACCAGGCAGGCGTCAAAAGAAATGATTGGAAACACTGCTGCCGCTGCTCCAACCATGCCCCTCAATGGACGGGCTTATCTGCTTGTGGGGACGGGTACAAGATTCGAATATTTTCAGTCTGCTTATACGGGAGCAAATAGGAATCTCAATATAGAACCTGCCGTTGCCTTGGCTCAGGCAAACAATTCAGGCAGATATGACAGTGATTTCTATTTTTCTAAAAAAGATAATGCTTTGGAGAAAAGACGAAGCGAAGGGGTAAGTGAACATGACACCCAGCTTGCGTTTATTGTTAAGACAATCATTGACATAGGCAAAAGTATGGAGAAACCCCGCCAGATTTTTTTGCCGCCGCTTCCGGTTGAAATACTGGATACAACAGATTGGGAGGGTTTGGAATGAGCCGGGAGAAACTTTTGTGTACTTTGGGCAAATTTGACATACCCATCATTCAAATGCAGCCTGCTTTTACGGTAGATTTGCTTGATGCCAATCTGATGGTATTTGGTTCGGCGATGAGCGGAAAAACCACCTTTATTAAGACGCTGGTCAATATTTTGCATAAGCAGTATGACGCGACTTGGGAACAGATCTTTATTCTTGACTTTGGCGGGGCTTTGTCAGAATACCGCAGCATGCCTCTGGTGTCGGCGTATTTTGACAATTCCAATGAGGAATATGTGAAACGTGTCTTTAAAATGCTGGACAATATTCTGAAAGATAATATTAAAGTCCTAAACGGCAGAAATTACAGGGAAGCAGCAGAAAACCAGCCTCTACATACAACATTTGTAATTGACAATGTAAATGCGTTTATTGATGAATCAAGATATACTGCGTATCAGGAAAAACTTGCAAAACTTTGCAGGGATGGGTTGTCAAAGGGAATTACCGTTGTGGCCACTGCGGGAGATACCAAGGGGCTAAGTCCGTTTATGGGTAGCTTTAAACAGAAGGTTGCATTTGAGATGCCAACGGATAAATATGCGGACATATTTGGCGGAAAAGTCGATGCAATCGGTAACAATCCGGGTCATGGCTTTGCAAATGTTACAGTCAGGCCCGAGGGTGTTACAGGTACGTTCAGAATGAATCTGCCCTATGAAGTACAATGCTTCAAGGCTCAGGTCTTAGACGAAATCGAAGAAGATGGTTCTTCATCTGTTCCGTTTCAAGCTGCGCTGCGGAGGAAATTTGACTTTGATATTGGGACCGGGGAATATGGAAAACATGTTAAAAAGCATTTGTCTTTTCCAAAGGAACTTACAAAGACAGATTACTTGCAACTAAAGCAGAGTGCCGGCATGGAGGAACGATTTGACTGCCCTGTTAGTGTAGGCCTGGATTATGTGGATTTCTGCCCCGTGACAGTTGATTTGGATAAATCCCATATTGTAGCTGTTTATGGGAAAAAGGAATTTGGAAAGACAAACCTTCTCAATCTACTGATAGAAGGCCTCTTTGGGCAGAAAAAAGATCTGCGCCTTGTTCTTTTTGACGATGGGCGAAATCAACTAAAGGACCTATATGAAAAATATAAGGTAATGGGGGATTGCATCCTGTTCAATAAATTTGAAAAGAAGGATTTGCAGTTACGGGACGGGACAACGGTCAGCAGGAAACTCTCACCCCTCCAACAGTTTTATATCTATATAAATGAAAACTATATGGAACTGGATAAAAAATTTCTGGCAGGAATATATGGCTTGAGTGAGAATCTCAAAAAGGAATACGAAAATATTCCTGACTGTGGTGCGGAGGAAACGCCTTTTACCGTATTTGTTATGCAAAGCAAAATGATTTATCTGAATACTGCAGAAGGAAAACGGTTTATCAATTCCATTCTTCCACAGCTTGCCGCAGCAGCGGAGGAACAGAGAATGCTGTTTATCTTCTCGGATGTTCAGAAAATCAGTGATGGAGAGCAGAACTCATTTTTTAACAATAATTTGTCCACAGTGTTTTTGTTGGATAATATTGCCGAATTCGCAGGAGAAAGGGGGCAGAAGTCTGTCTTTGGAAATATGGATGTAAAAATGTTGAAGGAAGATTATGCCCGCTGTGAATTAGGAGATGGCTATTACTATGATATTGAGGGAGATAAACTTGTTAAATTAAAGTTTATTAAATTCTAAAGGAGTAAAAATTATGGGAAAAACAAATTTTGTTTCGGCTGATATTGAGAAACTTGTACAATTCGAAAAGAAGGGTGACGAGGCAATACGGGAATTTAACGCAATCAAGGACCGGTTTAATGAAATTAACGAAACGTTGCTGAGTAAGTGGAAGGGAGAGGGACGGGATGCCTATAAGCAGGAGGCGGATCATATTATGGATAATATAGGCGGTATCAAAGACATACTTGACGCTATTAATAATGAGGCGATTAGGGATACCAGAGACATATATCTACAGCTTGACGAACAGTTGGGTGAGTTTAACAGAAATCCGCAGGCTGCTAGTGAGGAGTAGACTTCAAATATTCAGGGAGGTAAATGATGGGGAAGCCAACCATTGGGGAACTCGATACGGATGTTGACAAAGCACAAACTGAAATTCCTAAGAAATTAACAGTACTTGAGGAAACTTCCCGGGAGACCATATACAATCTTATTTTTTCTGATATTGCTAATAGAGATAAGGTCCAGAATAAGAAGTGAAAGGACAGAGAGAAATGTCTACTATAACATTAAGTGCGAATAGGATAAATCGGATGCCTTCTTTGCTTACCAATACAGGTAACGCGGTCAAAGGCTATAAGGAAGGCCTGGAGGCTCTTAGATCCAAGCTGCTTGTCATCGATAACAGTGTATGCAATCTGGAGGATGTAATAAGTTCAGTTAAGGCATCCACGCAAGTCCAGGAGGAAAAAAAGGAATCTCTGAATAGGCTGAACCAGGATGTAAACGATTTTATCACGGATGTAGTACGCATTGACGGAGATGCGGCGGATGCTATTAACCAGAGTCGCGATGACTTTTATAACGAGTATAATTATCTGAAACCGTGCGAGAAGAGTGGCTGGGAAAAGTTTAAGGATGGCTGCAAAAAAGCCGGAGAGTGGTGTAAAAAACAATGGAGTAATTTTGTAAACGGCTTTAAGAAAAAATTTAACGAACTGGCGGCAGGATTTATAGATTGGGTGGGGCGATGCATTAATTCTATGCCTATTACCATTCTTGTTATAGGGATTGTTTTTGCTGCAAATCCTATTATAGTTACTGGGAAGATTTGGACAAAATATGATCTTCCAGGTGCGGAAACTTTTTTGAAGTGGACACTTGGAGCAGTGAAAGACACTACATATGACGGCGTCTATCATCTAAGACAGGACTGGTGGCAAAGCTGGGGGCCGATTGGTTATAACGATGGATACGACAATGTTTTTTACTATGGCGTCGGAGCAACTGGAAATACAATTGACATAAAGAAGTCAGTAACATTTGATGTGGATATTGATGGTGACGGAGAAGCGGATAAAACATATATGTTCTGGTCCTGGAAAGGGGATTATATGAACCTGGGCGCAGGGGCCGAAACAGGGATATATGAGTATTATTCCGATACGCATTGGCTAACCGCAACGGATCGGGCAACAGATATGGAACTTGCTCTTTACCATAAAGGGGAGTTGTTATATGAGTATTCGCCTTATGGAGATACTGAACTTTGGAATAGTGGTGCGCAATGGTGGGTCACAGGGTTTGATTCACAAGTAATGAATGTTAAGGCGGAAGATTTGCAAGCTGTAACAACGATTGATTTTACCCAAATGGAAGATGGAGAAAAAATGTATGAGGCGTTCAAAAACGCTACTTTAAGCAGTGATAAAATTAGAGAGACAAGCGGCTGGACATTTTATGATGACACGCAAACAGCGATACTGAATTGGGAGGCGGATAATTGGAAAGAAGAATAATATGTTTATGCTTTATATTGACCTTTTGCTTAACTGGCTGTTCAATCCCGGATATGCGGGTGCTTCAACTGAATCAAAGTTCAAAAACGGAAGCCGAATCAATAAAATATATTGAGGATACGGTGGTTCAGGCGCTGGAAACAAAAGATGTTGAACTTTTAAAAAGCGTTTTTTCAGAGCAGGCGCTGGAGCGGGCAAATGACATAGAACTGGGAATAGAGTATATGTTTGACATTTATGAGGGGGATTTTGTAGAAATAACCCATTCTAATCATAGTGCAGATAAACATATCGAGAAAAATAATAGTTGGACTTGCATATATGGACAGTGCCATATAGAGACAAGCCAGAAAGTTTATGTTTTAAGTTGGAGTGACTGGATCAAACATACGGGTAATCCGTCTGCAGTTGGGGTGTATGACATGAACCTGAGAGAATATAAAGAAGGGGAATATTATTCATACATGGATATTGCAGGGGTCAATTATCCGAAACGTGATCAGATTCATAATACACTTCGCAATTTTTTGGATATATCAAGTGATACATCGGATGAAGAAATTTGTTCTCTATTTTCCGAAAAGTTGCTTGCAAACGCAAGCGATGCTGAAAAAGAAAAATTGTATTGGTTTTTATCGCGTTTACGGCTTGCGAATATGAAAGGCGCCTGGGTAAACTATGGAGAAGTTGAGGGCCAAAAGAAAACAGATGTATATCTGGAAGTATCAGGATCCTATATCTTATATTTTTCCTATGACTTGGAAGAAACGGATAAAATTTCGGCAATGAAGCTGACCAGGATCCAAGAGGGAAAAACAGAGAAAGATTATGTTCTGGAAATGGATGGTTATGGAGCGGAAGGCTTTGTAGAGTTTTATGAGGAACAGAAGGAGTAAAGGCAATGAAAAAGGGAAGAGGGATTCTTGCTGCTTTAGCATTTATGCTAAGTCTGGCTGGCTGCTCGAATTTTGACGCAATTGCAAAGGGGGAGTATGTTGTAAATGGTATTGAGTATAAGGACAATAACCAATTTTATGTGGATACAGTAGACTTGCTGCTATCCTACATAGATGATAGTGATAAAGATGGAGTAAAGTCTCTGCTGTGCAATGGGCTAAAAAATGCAGAGAGTATTGATGAGGACATTGCAGCATTAGTAGATGGATTTGAAGGGGAAATTATTCGCACAACAGAACATGAGTACAATACACTCAGTTCCGGTTCGTATGGGGCAAAAAATGCCAGCGCTTTTTTGTCTCGTTCCTTTTATATTATTACGGACAAACAAAAATATGGAGCATATATTGCGGTATGCCCATTTGATGAAAAACACGATGAGGGAGAGGATCTGGTGGGAGTTTATGCCATAGGCATACGGACACTTGATTATATGGCAGGAGACGTTGAAAGAACACAGTATGGAACTGCTATTGAAATTGCAGATTCCAGATGCTATGTTGCACATTACTATGGGGACGGAAACAATTATTTAGTAGCGCAGGTTGGCACACAATATGATGTAAATGAGCTGTGCAGGATAATAAACCCTGAGAGCGTCATTAATTACGATGATTTAATAGCCTGGAATAGCAGAGATTTTGGCAGCTTTCAGGAAAAATTTGGACCTCCTTATTCAGAATCTCTTAAAAATTCAAGAGAAAATGTGATAAGTGACAAATATATTTATAAAATATCTGACAGTGATAAATATGCAATTGTGGTAGTATTCAGGGACAGTGGAATAATCAATGTACTTTCTATTAAGGACATTGAAAGCCGCTGGAGTGAAGACAACAAATATGAATATATTTTGGAGAAAATGCAGGAGATTCCATAGATGCCGACCATAACATTAGGTGCAAACAGAATAAATCAGATGCCTGTTCTGCTTACAAACACGAGCAGTGCGGTAAAAAGGCTATAAATCAAATTTGGAAGAATTTAGATTAAATCTGCTAACCATCGACAGCAGCGTATGCAATCTGGAAGATGTCATTAGTTCAGTTAAGGCTTCCACGGAAATCCAGGAAGTAAAAAGGGAATCTTTAGATCGTCTGAACCAGGATGTAAGCAATTTTGTTACCGATGTGGTACAAATTGATGAAGACGTGGCTGATATCATTAATCGGAGCCGTGACGATTTCTATGATAAATATTATTATTTAAAACCCCAAAGTGAAAAGAGCTGGTGGGAAAAGTTTAAGGACAGCTGCAAAAAGGTAGTCGAGTGGTGTGAAGAACATTGGAAAGAGATTGTTATTGGTATTCTATTTATTACAATTGGCGCAATATTGACCGCATTGACTGGTGGTACTTTTTTTGCTGCATTTATTGTGGGGCTTAAGGCAGCTTTAATTTCAGGATTTATATCCGGAGGAATCAATGCGGTAGGCACAACGATTTCATTGTTGATTAAGGGAGAAGGTTTAGAAAAAGCTCTACAAAAAGGATTAGAATCATTTGGGGACGGCTTTGCCAGCGGCTTTATGTGGGGAGGAATATTTGCTGGTGGTGCTCAATCAATGGCGGCAGTTTTAAAATTTTCAAGAAGTGGGACCTTGTTTTTGGGAGGCAAACAATGGCAGATGTTTAGTCCGAATAATTTTGCGGGTAAGAATATCGGACCTTTTAAAATATGGTCTCCCAATAGTATCGGAAATCCCAATTCCGGTGGTACACTATTAAAAATAGGCAGGACATTTCGTATTGATTTTGAGGCAGGGATACAACTTTTTCATATACATATAACTCATAATTTATATAATGGACTGCCTGCGTTTGTAAGATCAATAAGATGGATATTTGATCCTGCGAGACGTGATGTTCATGTCAGACTAACTTCGTTGCTGGGAGGAATAATAGGTGCTTTGGAGGAAAGAAAATCAAAAGGAGAAACCGATATCTCTCGAGATAAATAATGGTGAAAAACCAGAGGATCTGTTGATGGAAATAGTTGGTCAGTTTCCTTTTCCATTTTTTGTTTTTATTTATGGTGTTTGTAAAAAGAGTGGGTTATATAGTGCTATTATGGGATCAAAGTACAGTTTGTGACACGGAAAATTTCCAAAACAAGTATAAAATGGCTATAAGGGCCGACAAAAAAATTGTCAGCAATATTTTATTCTCACTGAGAAAAGCAGAAATGATTGTTATTTATCTTCCCCATGCTTCAACTTCCTTTGAACAGTTTGTGCATAATTGTACTAATGCTGCTGAGTTTCTTTTCAAAAAGAGTAATTCATTTACTGACCAGAAAAGGTCGATTATGCAAGGAACATGTTATTTGGCATGTACATGGTTTACAAAGGAAAACAGATTGCTTTTTCATTTTGATAAAATGCAGGGCATGGAAATGATGGAAAAAATAAAAAATAGTTTGGAGGAATAGGCATTGCTGCAAAAAAGGGTAAGGCAAATTGAAATGAAATGCAATGTATCAGAGAATGTATTGACTGAGTTGTCTAAGCTGGCACCGCCTTCTTTTTTTGTTTCTATTGATGAGGTAAGAAAAGACAGTACATTAAATCACGCGATTATTGATTCAGGACAACAGTTTGTGACATCGGCAGCCACACACGAAAATCATGAAATTGTATTAAATACCGATACACATTTTTTTAATAAGATAGTTCCTTTGCTGCTTAAAAGCGACGCAGAAGCCATAGAAGTTATAACTATATATTTTCCATTTTGCGAAACTTCTTTTGCGCAGTTTCTATATAACCGAAACGTAGGGAGCCATGGAGCAACAGTGCGGGAAGGATTGTGCTGTCTCACATGCACATGGGTTACAGAAAATAATAGTTTGCTGTTTTGCTTTGACAATTTTACAGGTAAGCAATTGCTTGAGAAAATAAAAGAAAATATAAAATACTTGGAAAAGAGTGCAGGAAATAATGAGCGTTGAAATAATCGGAACAAGATTTAAATATACGGTGGACATGTCATACGGCATAAATCAGGATGGCTTTATAGCAATTGGTACAGAAAGTATTGTTTATAAAGGGCTGAAAACTGCTGAGAATGGAGGACTTCAATTTTCCTGTGTTTTGAAATTTAAACCCAAATATGTCAACATTAGTAATAGAAAAATTGACAGAGCCAAAATATTTAAGGAAGAAGAACTGAAAATTCTTGAGGAACTGCAGGAATGTAGATCAATAGTCCGTATTTATGATGTTATTGAGGAGCTGGGAGAGTTTAGTTTACCATGCAGTAAAATAAAGGGCGGAGTAATAAATGCTTCTGGTTATTTCTGTGTTGTGGAGGAATATATTGATGGCTGGTCGCTTGAAGAGTATTGCCGTCAGGAGCAGTGGAAACTCAGAAAAATAGTACAGCTTGACAACAATCTAAGTCAGGTTATAGATTACCATGCATATACGGCCGATGAAAAAAACAGTGTAATCCAAAGCTATTATAGAAATTACGATAATGTTCTGAAATATCAGAGCGAAATGTTCCAGTTTATGATTAATCTCTGTGAAATACTTGAGTTTGTAACGGAGAAAAAAAATATTCTGCATCTGGATATTAAGCCGGAGAACATAATGGTGACCAGATATGGAAGAGAATTGGTTCTTATTGACTTTGGAAGATCAAAACGAATCACAAAAGCGGACAGGTTTGCTGTAAGCAATTTGGGTGTTGTGGATTATGAAAAAGACGAAACAGTAGAACAATATTCATATCGGATATTTTTGGTTGGAGGCAGGCGTTGCAGTTGTGGCTGGCTCCGGCGCAATGGTAATTATTTTCATCTGTTTCCGCAGAATATCACATAAGAAGAAAAGAAGGAAGTAGCATTCAGACCAAAAAATACTTGACACATAATAATAGTTGGAGTAATATGGAAAAAATTAAATAGCGGAACACAAACCGTTGAAGTGGAGATAAAAACAGTAGATGCGCTTACAGAGAGACCGGCTGCTGAGAAAGGTTGGAAATGCAGGCTGTTAAATGGACCACTGAGGGCATGAGGAAAGGCTGATCTTACAGGCTGAGTATTTCATGACGTACGCATACGTCAGTTGCAGGGGATATGTTGGTATCCTGAAAGAGCATGCCGTCATGGCATGAATCAAGGTGGCACCGCGGGGAAATTGTATTTTCACCCGTCCTTGACAGAAGTTATCTCTGTCAGGGGCGGTTTTTTTGCGTGTTGTATTAGAAAATGGGAGGTAGAGAAATGAGCAAAGGGCGTTACGGCATCCACGGAGGACAGTATGTGCCGGAGATTTTGATGAATGAGTTGATTCATCTGGAGGAGTGTTATGAGCATTATAAGAAAGACCCGGAATTTCAAAAGGAATTGGAGACCCTGCTGAACGAATACGCAGGCAGACCTTCTCTTTTGTATTATGCGGAGAAGATGACTAGGGATTTGGGAGGGGCCAGAATCTATCTCAAGAGAGAGGATTTGAACCATACCGGCTCTCACAAGATCAACAATGTGCTGGGCCAGGCCCTGCTGGCTAAAAAGATGGGAAAGACCCGCCTCATTGCCGAGACCGGCGCAGGGCAGCACGGCGTGGCCACTGCCACCGCCGCCGCCCTGCTGGACATGGAATGTGAGATTTATATGGGAGAGGAAGACACTGTCCGTCAGGCGCTGAACGTGTACCGCATGGAACTGCTGGGCGCCAGGGTGCATCCTGTCACCAGCGGCACCCGGACCTTGAAAGATGCTGTGAACGCCTGTATGCGGGAATGGACCAATCGAATGGAAGACAGCCTGTATGTGCTGGGGTCCGTCATGGGGCCTCATCCGTTTCCCATGATGGTGCGGGATTTTCAGAGCGTGATAGGCCGGGAGGCAAGGGGACAGATTCTGGAGAAAGAGGGAAAGCTGCCGGCGGCAGTGGTGGCCTGCGTGGGAGGCGGCAGCAACTCCATGGGGATGTTCTACAACTTTATCGGGGATGAAGAGGTGGAACTCATTGGCTGCGAGGCGGCAGGCAAAGGCATACACACAGCGCAGACAGCCGCCACCATCGCCACCGGCAGTCCGGGAATCTTTCATGGCATGAAGTCTTATTTCTGCCAGGACGAGTACGGACAGATCGCGCCGGTGTATTCCATTTCCGCCGGGCTGGACTATCCTGGTATCGGGCCGGAGCATGCCCATCTTCATGATATCGGAAGAGCCCGGTATGTGCCGGTTACCGATGACGAGGCGGTGGACGCCTTCGAATATATCGCCAGAACGGAGGGGATTATCTGTGCGGTGGAAAGCGCCCATGCGGTGGCTCATGTGCGGAAAATAGCAGGGAACTATGGCCCGGATCAGAGCATCATCATATGCCTGTCGGGCCGGGGAGATAAGGACGTGGCGGCAATCGCCAGATACAGGGGGGTGGATTTACATGAGTAAGACACAGGAAAACAAGGCGGGCAGGGCATTTCGGACATCCAACCGCAAGGCGTTCATCGCCTTTTTGATGGCAGGAGATCCCACACCGGATTGTACGGTGGAATATATATTGGAGATGGAACGGGCCGGAGCGGATTTGATTGAGATCGGTATTCCCTTCTCCGATCCCACCGCAGAGGGAGAGGTGATTCAGAACGCCAATATCCGGGCGCTTCAGGGAGGGATGACTACGGATGGGGTGTTTGATATTGTGGAACGGGTGCGGGAGAAGGCAAGGAACTGCTCAGGGGAGAAGCCCCTTGTTCCCCTGGCGCTTATGACTTATGCCAACCCGGTGTTCCATTATGGAACAGAGCGTTTTTTTGCCAGATGTGAGGAACTGGAGGTGGCTGCCGTCCTCATTCCCGATCTGCCTTATGAGGAAAAAGAGGAGATGGAAGAGGCTGCGGAAGTTCACAATGTGGCACTGGTGTCCGTGATCGCTCCCACCTCCCGGGAGCGGATCAGGAAGATCGCCCGTGAGGCGAAGGGATTTATCCATGTATCTTCCCCGGGAGTCGCCGGGACGCGCGGCGGGAGGGACAGGGAACTGGCATCCATGGTGGAGAGCATCAGGGAGGTGACGGATGTACCCTGTGCCATTGATCTTGAAATAAGCACACCGCAACAGGCCCGGCATATGGCCCGGGTGTCCGACGGCGCCATCGTGGGCAGTGCCATAGAGACGATTATCGCCCGGGACGGAGAGCAGGCGGCTTCTTCCATATATCGGTATGTGAGGCAAATGAAAGAGGCGGTGGCACAGGCTTAGAATACTTGAACCTAAAAGATACTTGTGATAAAATAATGTTAATTCTCAGGGAGCCTTTTGGAGGAAATATGATTGTATTGATAACGGGTGCGTCCCATACAGGCAAAACAGCGCTGGCCCAGAGATTGCTGGAAAAGTATCATTATCCCTATCTCTCCATAGATCACTTGAAAATGGGTCTGATCCGAAGCGGCAATACGTCACTTACACCGGTGAGTGACGACAGGGTGTTGACGGACTATCTTTGACCCATTGTGCGGGAAATGATTAAGACGGCCATTGAGAACGGGCAGAATCTGATCGTGGAGGGATGCTATATTCCCTTTGACTGGGACGAGGACTTTGAAGCGGAATATCTGGAGGAGATTAAATACTATTGCCTGGTGATGAGCGATTCTTATATCCAGAATCATTTTGCGGATATCCGGCACTTTGCCAGCATCATTGAGCAGCGGGGAGAAGATGAGGACTGTACGCTGGAGGCGGTGCGCCGGGACAATGCCTGGGTACGGGAACAGTGTATCCTTCACGGCGCGGCATATATCTTTATAGATGAGGCATACCGGGTGGATATCGAGTTATAAAAGTTCGGCACTAAACAGAGGGGACTGCTGCGGAATCGGCCGTGGAAAAACGGCTGTTTCCGGGCAGTCCCCTTTGTGTTTCCGAGCCGGGAACCCATATGACGCAACACAGGAAATTCCTAAATAAATATGAAAAAAATGTAGAAATATTAGACATTTTATGATAGACTTGTAGACAATGCAATTTTGTGTGGAAGTATAAACGGACAACTATAAAGATATTGGAGGAGACGCGGTGAATAGCGGAACGAAATCTGAACATTTTCTGGAATTTAAGTCTCTGTGCCGTGCCTTTGAGGACGGTTTTGTGGCGGTGGACAATTTTAACCTGACCATAAAGCAGGGGGAGTTCGTGACTTTTCTGGGGCCCTCCGGCTGCGGCAAGACCACGACCCTGCGGATGCTGGCGGGTTTTGACATGCCCAGCAGCGGAGAGATTTTGTTAAACGGCAGGGACATCACCAAGCTGCCGCCCAACGAGAGGCCCATTAACACGGTGTTTCAGCGCTATGCCCTGTTTCCTCATCTGAATATTTTTGACAATATCGCTTTTGGACTGAAACTGAAAAAGCTGCCCCGGACGGAAGTGGTAAAAAAGGTGAAAAAGGCGCTGGAGATGGTGGATCTGGAGGGCTTTGAGGCCCGGACCGTGCAGACGCTCTCCGGCGGGCAGCAGCAGCGGATCGCCATTGCCAGGGCCATTGTGAACGAGCCTCAGATTCTGCTGCTGGATGAACCGCTGGGGGCGCTGGATCTTAAAATGCGCAAAGAGATGCAGTTGGAACTGAAGAGCATGCATGACAAGCTGGGCATCACCTTTATCTATGTGACCCACGACCAGGAGGAGGCTTTGACCATGTCCGACAAGATCGTGGTCATGTCGGAGGGCCGGATTCAGCAGGTGGGCGAGCCGGAAGATATCTACAATGAGCCGAAAAACGCGTTTGTGGCGGACTTTATCGGAGAGAGCAATATTTTTAACGGTATAATGACGGGAAAATACAGAGTGCGTTTCTGCGGCGCGGAGTTCACCTGTGTGGACGATGTGGAGAACGGCACCATGATCGACGCGGTACTGCGGCCGGAAGATATACAGATTACGCCGCCTGGAGAGGGTACTATCCAGGGGGAAGTCACTTCCGTGGTGTTTAAGGGCGTGCACTATGAGATTACGGTGCAGTCCGGCAAGAACGAGATCGTGATTCAATCCACCCGCAAAGCCCAGGTGGGCAGCCGGGTGGGTCTCACCGTGGATTCGGAGGGCATCCATATCATGATCGCCGAGAACACGGTGAACAAATTCGAGGTCAGTGTAAAAAGCGGCTGCCGGTTGGATTTCCTGGACGGAGCGTTTGATTTTGATATCACGAAACTGATTCCCGGCTCCCGGATGACGGAGGGAGAAATATTGGTAGACGCCCATGGGGATGAGGTGGATGTCTCTGCCCTGCACGTCATTGTATCCATCAAGCCGGAGGATATTTCCATGAGTGACGATGAGGAAGCCGGCGTGGTGAAAGGGCATATTATCAACCTGATCTACAAGGGCGACCATTACCGTTACATAGTCCGGACGGACGATGACGAGGACTTTATCGTGCGCGATGAATACCTGTGGAATATGGATGACTATGTGAGTCTGATTATTCCCAGGGACAAGCTGCAGTACGCGCTGAAGAAATAGGAGGAGATATGGGAGTATTCCGTTTTTCCAGAAAACAGCTCTGCATCCCCTATGCGGTGTTTTTGCTCTGCTTCGTGGCTGCGCCCCTTCTGGTGGTGATATATTATGCATTTACCAACGGGGAAGGAAGGTTTACGCTGGACAATCTGACGGGCTTTTTTACCAGCCCTTACACCATAGGCACGCTGGCCTACAGCTTTGCCATCGCTGTGGTTACCACCTGCGTGTGTCTGCTGCTGGCATATCCCATCGCCTATATTCTGGCCGGGAGCCGCTGGAAGCAGAAGTCCGTAATCGTGGTGATGTTTATCCTGCCCATGTGGATCAATTTCACCCTGCGGATCACGGCTTTGAAAGAGATATTGACTGTGATTGAGGGAAATCTGGCGTTTCACCCGTTCCTGAATACCATTATCGGCATGACCTATGACTTTCTTCCCTTTATGATCCTGCCCATGTATACCACGCTGCTGAAGCTGGATAAAAGTCTGCTGGAGGCGGCTGCGGACCTGGGGGCGGGCCCGGTGCAGGTATTCTGTAAGGTGACGCTGCCTTTGTCGGTTCCGGGGATCATCAGCGGTGTGGTCATGGTATTCCTGCCCGCCATGACCAACTATGTGGTGCTGGATATGCTGTACAACAGCACTTATATAATGGGCAGCCTGATCGGCAGCTTCTTCAGCGCCTACGATTGGCATAACGGTTCCATGATTGCTCTGGTCCTGCTGCTGATCATTCTGGTGTTTACTTTGGTCACGGACCGGTACACAGAGGAGGATGCCGGAAACAGAGGAGGTGCCCTGCTATGAGAGAGAAACTGGAGAGAGAGGGCCGGAGGAGTTGGAATCCCGGAGGAAAATTATTCATCGGATGTATGCTGCTCCTGCTGTATCTGCCTATTCTGGTGCTGGCTTTTTATAGTTTTACCACCTCTGCCAACATCGGTTCCGTCCATGGATTTACCATGGATAACTATATCAATCTGTTTTCCAATGAAGAATTGCGTGGCATGATTCTGGGCACCGTGCTGCTGGCGGGTGGTTCGGCTTTTCTGTCCACGGTGCTGGGCACCCTGGGAGCCATCGGTGCATTTTACTCCGGAAAGCTGGCCAAGAGTTTTGTGGGCGCGGTGAACCAGGTGCCTGTGATTAACGCGGATGTGGTAACGGGATTTTCCGTGTGCATTATGTTGGTGGTGGTGCTGGGCATTGACAAGAGCACCTATGTGCCCCTGGTGGTGGGCCATGTGGTATTGAGCGCTCCTTTTGTTTATCTGTCCGTAGTCCCCAAGCTGAAGCAGATGGATGCCAGTCTGTACGAGGCGGCCATGGATCTGGGGGCTACGCCCAGGCAGGCGCTGACCAAGGTGGTGCTTCCCCAGATCCAGCCGGGCATCCTGTCGGGCTTCGCTCTGGCGGTGACGCTGTCCCTGGACGACTATTTTATTGCCAGTTATACTAAGCCCGCCACCTTTGATACCATCAGTACCTATGTGGTGAATGCCACCAAGGGTTCTCAGACGGAGATCAAGACCGCGCTGTGGGCATTGTCCACTCTGATTTTCCTGATCGTGGTGCTGGCAGTGGCTGTGATGAATTTGTCAAAGGCGGGAAGCCGGGCAAAAACACAGGGATGACGAAACATGCTATTTGGATTGCCTGCTCCGGCGGGCAGATGGGAGTTGGGATGAAGAAAGGGAAAAGACGGCATATCTTTGTCCTTCGCCTGGTCCTGGGACTGTGGGCGGCAGCCGTGGGCGGCATTTTGCCCGCAGGGAGAGGGATTTGCCATGTGCTGGCCAAGGAGGATGTGATTATACTCCGGGTCTGCAACTGGGAGGAGTATATCGACCTGGGAGACTGGGACGAAGAGGAACTGATTGAACTGGATAACGGGGCGGCGATTCTGGGAACGGATGCTCTGTACCGGGAGTTTGAGGACTGGTTTTATCAGACTTATGGGAAGAGGGTACAGGTGGAGTATTCCTGTTTCGGAACCAATGAGGACCTGTACAATCAACTGACGCTGGGGGACAGCTATGACCTGGTCTGCCCTTCCGACTATATGATTCAAAAAATGATTGAAAAAGATATGTTATCAGAAATTAACTTTGAACATATTCCCAACGCCAAGGCAAATATAGGAGAACAATATTTTATCCAATCCAGGGAATTTGACCCAGAGAATAAATATTCCGTTCCTTATTGCTGGGGAACAGTAGGCATTCTATATAACAAAACAATGGTATCTGGTCCTATTGACAGCTGGTCTGTTCTTTGGGACCCCCAATATACCGATAATATTCTTATGCAAGATAGTGTACGTGACGCTTTTATGGTTGCCTTGAAACGCAAAGGATACTCTATGAATACTCTTGATTCAAAGGAACTTGAGGAAACAAAAAATGATCTTATCGAGCAAAAGCCTTTGGCCCAGGCATATGTCATTGACCAAGTAAGGGATAAGATGATTGGAAATGAGGCTGCCATTGGGGTTATATATTCTGGGGAGGCCATTTACACCCAGAGAGAAAATGAAAACTTGGAATATGTCATTCCTAAAGAAGGGACCAACGTATGGATTGATTCCTGGGTTATTCCTAAAAATGCTCCAAATAAAGAAAATGCTGAGAAATTTATTGACTTTATGTGCCGTCCTGATATCGCCCTCTTAAACTTTGAATATATTACTTACTCCACCCCTAATGAGGAAGCCAGAAAGCTTATTGAAGATAAAGAGATTCAAAATAGTCCCATTGCCTTCCCTACTCTGTCTGACTATGACCATTTAGAAACTTAC
>OFHB01000460.1_pt1 | contig 28038 bp, 32 predicted proteins | sample 1521881 | NCBI WGS metagenome assembly OFHB01 (sample SAMEA3504090, study PRJEB24116) | mouse gut metagenome | biome: mouse gut; feature: mouse-associated habitat; material: faeces | place: Denmark | collected 2011
AAGAGTGTACTACATATACCAAAGCTGATATTGTAGCAATTTATGTCGCTGCTCAGTCCATGATTACCTATCATACTACATACAATAATATGCTTCGAGTTTTGGTAAATCGGACAGCGGATGTTGAAACTTTGGCTGGTATTACTTATGGTATGGAACTGCCACAGGATTTAGCTATTATGATGCAGGAAAATATTGTGACAGCACAGGCACAAATTCAAAAGATTCTTACTACACTTTCTGGTGGTTCAGTAGAAGTTAAAGATTAAAATAAAGGAGATTGAATAGATGCAGTATTATGAAAAATATGTTGTAATTGAGCGTCTACGTAAAAAGGTGACTTGTGGTGAGATTAATTTACCATATGGAACTGAATGTTATACAATTTATCACGGTGATGAGAAGGCTATTATGTGTGATAAAGGTCTTGTGTGCTATATTTCAAGCAAAACAGCATATAAGCATTTTGCGCAAAATGATGATGGTAATGGATTAGAACGAGGACGTTTGACTAAATCTATCATTGCACGTTTGGATCGTAAAGAATATGATAATGGGCAACATCAAAAATTATGGGACAAAGTGTGGAATGATTCAATTTGCCAAAAGTATAAACGTTCAGAATATAATGACCGTTGGCTTTGGAATTATGATTTTTATAATGCGCCTTTATTCGATCTCCAGTATATTGCTAAACTGGTAGGTGCGAAATGAAAACTAAAAATGGTTTAAAAATGATCGTACTGCTGTTAATCGGCGGTACGGTCTATTTTTGTATCGAAGTATTATGGCGTGGTTATAGTCATTGGACAATGGCACTTGTCGGTGGATTATGTTTTATTGCTATTGGAGCAATCAACGAATATATTCCGTGGGAAATGGGATTTGTTCAACAGTGTTTTATTGGTGCGTGTAATGTTACGGGCATTGAATTTGTTGCGGGGTTGATTCTGAATGTTTGGTTAGAACTTGGAATTTGGGATTATTCAAATTTACCTTTTAATATTATGGGGCAAGTTTGTTTGCCATTTTTCTTTGCTTGGGTTGCATTGTCAGCCGTAGCGATTGTTGTTGATGACTATTTGCGGTATTGGCTTTTTAATGAGGAAAATCCACATTATCAGTTGATTTAATTGGAGGTGATATAGTGGCTTTGATTGGTACGACTGTTATTGAACGCATTATAAATTTCCTTAGAAGTAAAGGGTTAAATGACTTTGGAATTGCTGGAGTATTAGGTAATATGTTTGCTGAATCTGGACTTAACCCACGAAACTTGCAGAATACCTATGAGAAAAAGTTAGGAATGACTGATGAACAGTATACAAATGCTGTTGATAATGGAACTTATACTAATTTTGTTTATGACAAAGCGGGGTATGGATTTTTTCAATTAACATATTGGAGTCGTAAGCAGAATTTCTTGAATTTTGCAAAAGAAAGAAAAACATCTATTGGTGATGAAGAAACACAGCTTGAATTTTTCTATCGAGAATTATGTACAAGTTATCCTGCTGTGCTGGCAATTTTAAAATCTGCAACATCTGTTTTGCAGGCCTCTAATGCTATGCTGTTGAATTATGAAAGACCAGCGGATCAGAGTGAGTCTGTTCAAAGGAAACGTGCTGAGTATTCGCAAAACTATTATGATAAATATATAACAGCGAAACAAGGAGGGAGTTTAATGAAATACAATGAGAATAATAAACCGCTCCAATGTATGATGACAAATAGCACTTGTTATAAAGGAACAAGAACTATGCAAGTAAAGGGGATTCTGTGGCATAGCACAGGAGCCAACAATCCAAACTTGAAGCGATATGTTCAGCCAAGTGCTTGTGATCCAAACTACAATCAGTTAATGCAGTTGCTTGGTAAAAATACTGGAGGCAACGATTGGAACCATACTGAACATCAAGCCGGGTTAAATTGTTGGGTTGGAAAATTGGCAGACGGTTCGGTTACAACTATTCAAACTATGCCTTGGAATTATCGACCTTGGGGTTGTGGTAGTGGTAAAAATGGTTCTTGTAATAATGGATGGATTCAATTTGAGATTTGTGAAGATGCTTTGAATGACCGGGATTATTTCAATAAGGTTTATAAAGAAGCGTGTGAAATTACAGCTTATCTTTGCAAGATGTTTAATATTGATCCGCATGGAACCGTGAAATATGGCAATATCAATGTGCCAACAATTCTGTGCCACCAAGACAGTTACCAGCTTGGATTAGGTTCTAATCATGGTGATGTATTACATTGGTTCCCGAAGTTCGGTAAAACCATGAATGATGTTCGTAATGATGTGGCAACTTTACTTAATCAACAGACAAATGAAATGGAGGATGATGATATGACTGATGAGCGTGTCAAGGAAATTTGTAAGGATGTTATCACAGAACAACGTAAGGCATTGCAAGATAATGACTGTGGTACGTGGAGTCAAGAAGCACGTGATTGGGCAATTAGTTGTGGCCTGATTGCTGGTAGTGGTGCATTGCCAGACGGTCAGCCGAATTATATGTGGGCAGATCAGTTGACACGTGAACAGGCAGCGGCATTGTTCTATCGCTTTGCTAAGATGATGGGTAAGGTGTAATTATGGTCATTAGGGTAGAGCGGGGGAAAAAGAAAACAAGACGTAGACGTAAAAAGAAATTTCATATTGGTTTTACGAACCTACTCGCCCTTTTGATTATGGCATTTTTATGTGCTGGTCTTATGGGCGGGTTTTATCTTGCATTAAAAAGTATTGAATATCAGTACATGGGTGCTTTAGCTTGCTATACTGCTGTATTTGCTCCAATGGGTACAGCGGCAAGCATTGTGTTAAATAGCATTGTTCATAAAAGTGAACATGAAAATATTGGTGCTAATGGTGTAGGAATTAAATTTGCCGCTGCTGAAGCGGCTGGTTTTGTAGAAAAGGACTTTGATGAAAGTCCTCAGATTTAAGGGAGGTTGATTCTATGAATAACATGATTCGTAAGCTGTCGAGCCGTAAATTGTGGGCTGCTGTGGCTGGTGTTGTGACTGGTTTAGCGATGGTGTTTGGCTTAGATGAAAATGTAATTAGCACTGTTGCTGGTGCTGTTGTATCTGTTATGTCTGTTATGACTTATATTATTACTGAAGGTAAGGTTGATGCTGAAAGTGTTAAGAATGCAATCGAGGACATTCAGGAAGGTATTGAGGTCGTAAAAGATAGTGGCGTAACCATCGTAAAAAGCACTACAATTTATGATGCTAACCAAGTTGGCGATCCAGAAGTTACTACTGAAATTTCTTCTACTTAATTGAAATGTATGAAAGGAAGGTGGTGAAAATGTTAGAAAAGATTTCTGAGATTCAGCTTGGGCAGTTGGTCGGCTATATTGCACTTGTAGTTGCAGTCTTGTCTACATTTTTGGAAGTGTCTAAAATTAAAATTAATCCTTGGTCTTGGCTTGCAAAAACTATTGGCAGAGCAATCAATGGTGAAGTCTTGGAAAAGGTAAATCAACTGGAGGCCGATGTATTAAAATTACGTGACGAGGAAGATGAACGGAATGCAAAAGCTGCCCGGATTCGCATTTTACACTTCGGTGATGAACTTTTACATAGTCCAGATCAGCGACATAGTAAAGAACATTTTGATGAAATCTTACAAAGCATCACTGAGTATAATCAGTATTGTAAGGATCATCCGAATTTCAAGAATCATATGACTGAGGCAACCACAAAGCATATTCTCAAGACATATGACAAATGCTTGGAAGAAAATGCGTTCTTGTATTAATTTAGGGTGATGAACCCACCCAAGTTTTATACTTGGTTCATGGCATAGAGAATTCGTGCCATTTGATATGCTTTAGGGGTACAGGTTAAATGCCTGTACCCCTATTTTTTACGGATCGTAAGAAATTTGAAAACCACATCGGAAGTCTTTTTCATTTGGTGTAAAGTTGGTGTAGAGTTCAAAATACTATGCAGAGTATCAGAACTTTTACGATGATATACTACGCTGTTTTGCCACATTTGATTTGCATTTACAACTTCTAAGCACAAGTCTGTAAAATTGAATCTAAATCCTATGGATTTGATACCCGGTCGTACTCCGGCAGCGTCCGTACATTTCCCCGATTTCCCGCTGTGTGTAATGCCCGAAAAAGTAAAGGAAAATGATTTCCCGGTTCTTCTCCGGCAGAGATAACAGGGCGGCGGCAAGCTCCCCATTGGTGAGGATAACTGTCTGACCGCATATCGTAATGGGGTATTCTTCATAGGGTGCTTCAAAATATTCGTCTGTTGTGCCTAAAGGGTAAAACTTTTCTTCTGTGAGGTATTCAAGGGATATTTCTTTTTGCCGCCGTCTGCTCCTGTCACGCCATGCGTTGATAGCCGCAAAGCGTATGACGGTCTTGCAAAAGCCGTTGAACGTATACATGATATGTTCTTTGTATGCTTCTGTACAAGCCATAAATGATTCCCCCTTTCTCCCACATGGGGCGTGCATGGTTTCGTTTTAATGCTATATTGCATTTGGTACATGGATAGTTTATCATAGAATAGTGACAAGGGCTGTCACCATTCGGAAAGGAGTTCAAAAATGTCAAAAGCAGAACGGCTTATCGAGATGATGATAACAATAAATGCAAAAAAAGATTTTACTGTAGGCGAATTGGCAAATGAATTTTCCGTATCAAAAAGAACCATACTACGTGACTTGCAAGAATTGGAACAAGCTGGTTTCCCTCTTTACTCCGAAGTTGGGGCGGCGGGTGGGTATCATATCTTAAAAGAACGCATTTTGCCGCCTATTGCTTTTTCAGAAAGCGAAGCAAAAGCTATTTTCTTTGCCTGTCAAGCCTTGCAATATCACCGTGACCTGCCGTTTGAACAGGAAACCATATCCGTCTTGAAAAAATTTTTGAATTGCCTGCCATTAGACGTACAAAACAGCATCACGCAGATTCAAAACAAGATTGTATTCTGGATTCCAGACAGATACTGCGATTCGCCATTGCTGAAATCCATGTTTCTTGCTGCCATCAACCGCCATGCCGTAACCATACGGTATTCGTCAACGTATTCCGAAAGCACGCGCACAATGATACCGATTGGCTTATATGCCATGAACGGACTTTGGTATTGCCCCGCCTATTGCACAACAGCAAATCAAATCAGAGTGTTCCGGGTTGACCGTATCAAAGAAATCATTGAAGAAAAGCCCTGTCCAAAAGGGAAATACCCGATTCCTGCGTCAATTCAGGAATATCTTGAAAACACAGATATTACAAAGGATTACCACATAAAAATCCAACTGACAGATATCGGCGTAAAACTCTGTGAAAGTGAATGTTTGCTGGCAAGCGGATTAAAACCATTACCAACGGGCGGCGGAATCATTGACATGGAAATAAACCATTCCGCTTTAAAATGGGTTGCCGATTATATACTGCCATTTGGGAATAACGCCACTGTGTTAGAACCCGTGGAGCTGATAGAGCTCATGCAGCAAAAAATATACGAATTACATCAGCATTATTGCAAATCAGAAGTATAGGACGCTGTCTTAAGAAATTTATTCCATATTTCATCAGAATCATCCAGTTCATAGAAAAAAGAGATTCGGACACCCTTCATTCTGATTATTTATTCATTTTTTAATCAATACATCCTCTGCAATACAGAAAAATATATAATTGAACGAATAACAATTATATGATAGAATCATCTGCAAGGACAACCGTGTTGCAGGGTGGGCTGACCTCATTCTAAAGAGAATGGGGGTGATGCCTATGAAAAATCATTTTGATTTTAAGGATATAATGACTTTTGGTCTATTCCTTTTGGCATTGCTTACATTCGTATTTACGTTTTGTAAGTAACCATACATAGCAAAACCACCCTCAAACTTTGGCGAGTGATGGGTGGTTTTGCTATTTTGTCATTCGGTCAACCCACCATATGGGCGGTTGTTCCTCTTATGTTTATACTATAACATAGTATGCCGTTTTATTCAAGAGCAGTCAAGGGATATTCTCAAAAAGTGCATTTGAAAATATCCCTTGTTTTATTATCGGGTTTATTGGTATGATTTACGCCGTATGTAAATCCCTAATTGCTGCGCAATTACCTATCGGCAAGGGGATTGACATACTCTATTTCATTTTGAGAACAAATTGAGAACAACAGCAGATGAAGTGCCGGAAACTCCTTTCTTTTGGGCGTTTGCAGTGTCAGGAATCTGTTCAAGTCCTGTTACCCGCACCAGAAAGTTCTTACTCCAACCAGCACCAAAAAAATTTGATAAGCGGTTGGGTATTGAAGATATGAAGTCCATGAGCAAATGCTCATGGACTTCTTCGTTGTCTACAGTAGAGTTCAGTTGTGCCAGTTCGTCCTTGATTGGTTCTACCAACATAGCGAATGGCTCGGCAAATTCTGCCGTTACTTTTCCATCGGAGCCAACCAGCAAGCGTGTGAAGATGGCTTGGTTCATCAACTTCTTCATCTTGTCATTTGCTAGATGGTAGGTCAATCCGCAGTCAATACTGCCCGCTGCTTACAGTCGGTGCGCTTGTTATGCCGTCCGCCGCAGACGAAGTACGGATAACGCACTCCAGTATGGGATTTTGTATAGTTGATAAACATCCGTGACCCACAGTTTTTGCAGAAAACGCTACCTTCTAAGAAGTGCGGGTGTTCACGGGTACGTTTGCCGTTGGTATGTGTTTCCAATATATCCTGTACTTGCTGTTAGGTGTCGGCATCCACCAGTGCCGTGTGCGTTCCGTCGTATTCTACGCCCTGGTACGGCACAATGCCCTTGTAATAGGGATTGATCAATACCTTATTCAGAGATTTTTTGTTAATGGACTGGGACAGGATTCTGGGCGTGGCACGGGTAGTGGGACCACAAGCCGCCAGATGTTCCGCCAAGTCCTGCACTGTCCAGTTTCCAGTGGAATATTCCTCAAATGCCAGCTTAATCAGCGGCGCACGCTCTTCGTCCAGTATCACGGTACGTTCTTCACGCCCCTTGTCATCCACGCGCCGGATATTCAGATACCCCAGAGGTGCGCGGCTGGGCGTGCCGCCGCCTTTGACTTTCTCGTTTAAGCCCTTTTTGACTTCATTCGCCAGATTCTGTGAATAAAACTCAGCAATGGAACTCATAATGCCGTGAAGCAACATTCCTGCCGGGGTATAAAATTAAGTCAACTTCTTTTTCGTATTGCGCATCCTTGATTTTGTCCGTAGCAGGTATATTAACCTGAACAACGGTCAGGCGCGGAATGTCGGCCTTGAGGCTAGTACGCGCTCGCGTACCTCCAACTCGGCGGCTAACGCCTATTACCTCAACCCAAACAATACCAACGTCAATCCGTCCAACGCCAACAATCGTTTCTACGGATTCCCCCTCCGCTGGTTAGTATTGCCCGTGCGGTGCCGATCTTTGAGAAAGCCTCGCTTATTACGGCGAGGTTAAAGTTTGTGTGTTTCTCAAAAAACAGTTTATACTCTATACAAAAGATGTTATAATAAAATCGTATATGATTATTATGAGGCTTAGAGATGCGAAAGGAGGATGGCTATGAGTACTCTTGAGAATACAGTTTCCATGATGAAAACCTTGCCGGAAACCGACCTATTGGAAATCCAGAGCTTTACTCGAAAACTCTTCCAACGGCGAGAATCCGAGGCAGCAGATGAAGCTGTAGGGAAATTTCTGAAACCTATGTCACGGGAAGATATCATGAAGAATATCGAAATAGCAGAGCAGGAAATTGCGGATGGGAAATACCGCAGCGCAGATGAGGTGTTTAATGAGCTGGAACACAGATACAGATTATGATGTCATTTTGACAGATAAAGCAGAATCGCAAGCTTCGGAAATCCTTGATTATATTTTCTTCAAACTGGAAAACCCACAGGCTGCGCTTAGCGTTGAGCAGGATATGAAAGAAACCGCTAAACGACTTTCTCACGTGGCGGGCAGCCTGAAGCTATGTGATGATTCAAAGTTGCGGGAGTTAGGCTACCATGCTATTCATCTAAAACGCCATAATTATTTTATGCTGTATAAAATTATAGGAAAACAGGTATTTATCACAGACATATACCAAGATTTACAGGATTATGAGGGAATACTGAGATAGTCGGGTTACGCACGGCTACAACTGGCCCTGATGCCATTACAGCCCCAGCAGCGGTCGGGGCTATAGTTCGCTTCTTATTTATGTAAATACACAGATTTTGTAAATCAGGGTTGGCTTACACCATATTTTTTCAAAATCTTGCGAATGGTAAAATCGCAGCAGCCAAACCTGTCAGCAAGCCTCGCAAGGGTTTCGCCAGATTTTCGTAACCGGACGATTGTATCAATTTGTTCCTGACTAAAGTTTTTCCGTCTATCGTTTACTTTGGTTACGGCTATTTCCCCATATTGATCAATCTTCCTATTATTATTGTCCGCATTTTCTGATAAGATGGGCTTGTCAAACAGTTCAGGGTGTTCTTTTAGGCTTCGCTTGAACCGTAATATGCTCTGGTATTTTTTGGAGTCAAGCCCTGCTTTTTTGTGTTTGACAGCAATTTGAAAACAGCCAGAGCAGAATGATTAGAATTAAAAAAGTTTCTAAAGCAGTATTTCTATTTCTTTTCTTGTAATAAACCCCCGTTGCTTTGTCAGAGCAATCACCTTTTCTAAGGTAAAATCAAAGCCTTATGGCATGACCTGAAAAAGGATGAGCCTGTTCAAAATCAGAAGCCTCCCTTTTTTTTAATTGTACCATATATCTATCATTATGCAACTTGGTAAATCCTTGATTCTTATTATTTTATCCTGTACCACCGCACACTCGTATCTGTATAAGAATCCCGTTCTTTCTCATACGCATAGCAAATGCCGATCCGAAAATCGCACCTTGCACCCCCGTATTTTTTTAAATTCAGATTTTCAAATATAAATTCGCCGTTTTCGTTTACATCTGCATAAAAACAGGTTTCAAAGGATTCATCATCATTTAAATTTTCTTCTACCAACAGCTTGATCTTTTCCGCCGGCATATGAATGCGTCCTGCAATCCGTACCGTATTGGAATTAATTTGTTCTACTGACACAGGATCTGTCAAATCCATAGTGTAATTTAAATTTTGAAGGGCATATTCCTCGTCCAGCCATTCTTCCCCATAAGAAAAACTGGACCTTGGAAGTTTTGCTTTCACGGATTCTATACTTTCACTCAGTTGATTGAACCGGAAGGCAACTACCGACAAATTAGGATGAGAAGCCAAATTCGGCAGGTTTATAATTTTATTAAACGAAATACCCAGCCCGCCTAATTTTTTGAGCGACGTCACTTCTTCTACGTTTACGAGCTGATTATGATCCACACTCAAAGATTCCAAATTCGTCAATGTACGGATATCTGCCAGGCTGCCCAGACGGTTGGACTCTGCCTGCAGGATCCTCAATTTCTTTAAAGTTTCGACTCCTTTTAAACTCGTCAGCTGATTTTCATTTAAATATAACTCCTGCAGCTTTGTTAATTTTTTTAGTTCTTGTATATTGGTCAGTTTATTCCTGCCGGCATTTAAAACAGTTAGTTTTTTTAAATTTTCCAGACCCTTTAAGCCGGTAATCTCATTCACCGATAAATCCAGGTTTTCCATATTCTTTAAGTTTTTTAATTCTTTTATCCCGGTCAGTTTATTATCTCTTAAAACCAGTACGGATAATTTTTTCTGTTTCCCGAACCCTTTTAAATTTTTCAGGTTATTACGATCCAGGTTTACAATTGTCAGATTGCTCAGATTCTTCAATTCTTTGACGCTTTGCAGTTCATTTGCCTCTAAATCCAGCCTTTTTAATGCTGTCAGTTTTTCTATTCCGCTTAAATTTTTGAGTTTATTTTCGCTGGCATCAAGTTTTTTCAGTTTTTTCAACTTTCTCAGAGGCTTTAGGCTTTTGATTGAATTTCTCGATATGTTTAAGGTGTCTAAGTTTGTAAGACTTTCTATCCCTTTTAAATTTTTTAATCCGCCGGACTCTAAGTCCAGTTTTTTCAGATTTTTCAGGTATTTGATCCCTTTTAAATTTTTTATTTTTGAAGAAGTGGACAGTGATTTGATCTGTTCCGCTTCCTGTTTTGTAAATTTTTGTTTTGGTTTTTTTCCAAGCTTCTTTAAGATTTCCTGGTATAATCCCCGATCCGGAATTCCTTTCGCATTATTCCCAATTGTCTCCGATGCAGATACACTTGCTGCAGGAAGCATAAACAGGCATAGAAACAGGATGATATATGTGATTATTTTTTTATTCATACACTACCTCCGCAATATTTTTCTTGTTTATTATAATTTATCCGTTCACTCATAGACTTTTGATGATACAGTTCCAATCAGCCGGTTCTGGCATTAATATTGATCTGGTCGAGAACCGAATGATAATAACCGTTTGCATTTAAATATGGTTTTATTTTAAGAATTTTAAACTTTACATCTCCTTCCAAACACTTTTTCTTTACTGCTCTTAAAACATCATCCCCATCTGATATAATTTCATTTTTCAACTCTTTTAAAATATTTTCTATTTGCCTTTGTATTTTCACTTAATACTTTTCCAAATTTTCCTTTTAATACGATAAGATCATTTTTCACCTCTGCATAAGTATCCGGATCCATTCCATTAAACCAATCATATGTCATATAGGATCTTATTTCTCCTCCCTCGTAAGCGATTTCTGTAACCATTTCCAGCACGGCAACATAATTTACATCCCAATTTAATCTGGTATGTTTCATTCTTTTTACTGTTGTAGTTGTTGTTTCCCAACGTCCATGCCACCAAGGATGATACTCTCCTTTTGACCAATCAACATTTTGATCCGGATATACGGTCCCCTGCTTTATGATACTGATTACCGCACTGCTGAATCCTAATCCGCTGCTTCCCTTGTCAACTGCTCCTTTATGGTCTGAGCCCTTCCATCGCCCTTCTACATAACTCTCGTCTGTATTGATATTTGTAAAACGCTCCGGTTCCTCTGTATTATCAGGAATTACTGCTGTTTCCAGCGCAGCATCCCCTTCTTCAAACTGTTCTGCAAATGCATCGTACGACTGCTCGGCATATCCCACATCCAGCAGCCCACAGACATCTGTTCCTTCCAGGTCTTTTGCACTTTCCCGGATCAAGCCTCGGATAAACTCATTCGATTTTGTCAGATCTTTCTCCCACAACAGAGATGCCGCCCCAGTCACATGCGGAACGGCTATGCTGGTCCCGTGCGTAACTTCATTTCCGTCAAAGAACGATGCCACCTTTACTTTCTCACCCGGCGCAGCCACTTCAAGCTCTTCCCCTGTATTACAGAATTCACTGATTTTCGCTTCCGGGTTTACTGCGGCTACCGCCATGACTTCCGGAAATGCCGCCGGGTATTCCACACCGGCGCTCCCGTTCCCTGCGGCACCGACCATCAGAAGCCCTGCCGCATAAGCGTCCCGAACTGCCTGCTCCAATGCCTTGGAGTATACCGGCGTGCCAAAGCTCATATTTATGATATTCATTTTATGTTCGATGCACCAGTAGATTCCCTTTATGACCCGGCTTAACGGCGCCTGATTCTCCCCGTCTAAAACTTTCACGGAATAGACCTCTGCATTCGGGTTTATTCCTGATATCCCTGTTTCTCCGTTTCCCGAAATAATGCCTGCGATCCCGGTTCCGTGCCCGGTAGAGTCCTGAAAAATTTCCGAAAGCTCTTCTTCCCCTTCGACCAGGTTCACATAGCCTGCCAGATTAATGCCCGTTACGTAATCTACTCCGGAATCTAAAACTGCCACTTTGACCTTCTGTACGGTTTCCGCATCCATGCCTCTTCTGCATTCATCTCTTCTGTCATACTCCCGGTAAGGATTCTGTCTTCTTCTACGATGACGTCTCCTGCTTCTGACAATGCTTCCGCCTCTTCTGCGGTTAATCCGGCAGTCACCACACGTTCTTCTTCTAACCCGGAGACTTTCTCTGCCGTGTTTACATGAATCTCATCGGAAATCTTCTCATACACCTGTTCATCTTCTGCCAGGACCACGTATTGTTTTTCTTCCTGCCCGTAAGGCATGGCGTTTACAGCAACGGATGCCGATGGCAGGCAAACCGCACAGACAATAAGAAAAACAGCAGTAAACTTTCTCATCATAACAGTATCCCCCTTTATTTTTATATCTTCATTATGTTTTTTGGTTATAAGTTTATTATATTACACACATATATATTTGTAAATACATACATGCATATTATAAAAAATAATTTTTTATTTGTTTTTTCTCGCAGTTTCAAACTTGTTTTGTTTTAATATAATAAATGTATTTTTTTATAGATATTTTTTTCGTATAACCGTAAAATATTGCTTTCTATATATTTTAAAGAACCTGTAGATACTCAGTTGATTCAAATTATCCCACATATTGTTTTCATTTTGCATTACCTCCGTCAAATTCACAAATTGTCTTTGTCATAAATGTTTTCCAAAAGCAAACGGTATGCAAAGCCCTTCTTCTGTCTAAATTGACAATATACCTCTCAAAAAAGTGTCATTTATCCATATAAAAATTCTCATTTTCCTCTTTACCTCCCAAAATAATTATGGTATGATAAAACCCGTAAAGACAAAGAAAAGGAATAGTACCCATTCTGTCAGATTTCAGAGAGCTGCCGGTTGCTGCGAGACAGCAGATGAAGGATGGAGAACTCGCCTTGGAGTCGCTGCCCGAAATTTCAGTTCCAAAGAGTAGGCGCAGACGGAATGCCCGCCGTTAGCAGGGAAAGGTATAAGGACCATGCATATCGTCATCGTCCCGTACCCGCAGAGAGCATGATTGTTTCATGAATTAGAGTGGTACCGCGTAAGATGTCTTACGTCTCTAAGTATTTGCATAGAGGCGCAGGGCTTTTTTTATTTGTATAAGAAAACCCTGACTGCCCGACAACCAATTTCAGAAAGTGAGGATTTCATATGAAGGGATTTGAAAAATATCGGAAAATGTATTTTATGCCGCCGGAAGACTGCTATGACTGGGTAAAAAAGGATTCTGTCGAAAAAGCCCCGATCTGGTGCAGCGTAGACCTGCGTGACGGCAACCAGGCTTTGATCGAACCGATGAATCTGGAAGAAAAAATAAAATTTTATCAGATGCTGGTCGATATCGGCTTTCAGCATATCGAAGTCGGTTTTCCCGCCGCTTCCGAAACGGAATATCAATTTCTTCGCGCCATTATTGAGCGGAATATGATTCCGGATCACGTTACGATACAGGTGCTCACCCAGGCAAGGGAGCATATCATCAAACGGACCTTTGAAGCCATCGACGGGGTGCCGAACGTGATTGTACATGTATACAATTCCACTTCTGTCGCCCAGCGCGAGCAGGTATTTAAAAAATCAAAAGAAGAGATCAAACAAATTGCCGTAGACGGCGCAAAACTTGTTTACGACCTCTCAAAAAATGAAAAGGGCAATATTTCCTTTGAATATTCTCCGGAAAGCTTTACCGGAACGGAAATGGATTACGCCCTGGAAGTATGCAACGCCGTGCTGGACGTCTGGAAACCGACGCCGGAACGCAAGGCGATCATTAATCTTCCTTCCACCGTACAGTATTCCATGCCGCATGTATTTGCAAGCCAGATTGAATATTTCAATAAAAATTTAAAATACAGAGACAGCGTTTTGATTTCTTTACATCCGCACAATGACAGGGGAAGCGGCATCAGTGATGCAGAGCTTGGACTGCTTGCGGGAGCAGACCGGATCGAAGGCACGTTATTCGGAAACGGGGAACGGACGGGGAATGTCGATATCGTAACGCTTGGTATGAATATGTACTCCCTGGGCGTCGATCCAAACCTGAATTTCCACAACATGAAAGAAATCCGAACAACTTACGAAGCATTGACCAATATGGAAGTGTCCCTGCGTCAGCCCTATGCCGGAGACCTGGTATTTACCGCATTTTCCGGTTCTCATCAGGATGCCATATCCAAGGGCATGGCATGCCACGATTCAGGAGCAGATCCGTACTGGACCGTACCGTACCTGCCGATCGATCCCAAAGATCTTGGCCGCACTTATGATTCCGACGTCATCCGCATTAACAGCCAATCCGGCAAAGGCGGCGTAAGCTACGTATTAAAACAGGCGTACGGCATTATGCTGCCGGATCAGATGAAAGAGGAATTCGGCTATCTCGTCAAAGACGTGTCCGATAAAGAGCACAGCGAACTGGATGCCGAACGGATTTACGATATTTTCAAACAAACCTACCGCAATATCGCAAGCTCCTTCCATATTTCCGAATGTCATTTCAGGCAGCACGACGGAATCGAAGCGACGATTACGATTACCTCCAACGACGGAACAAACGATACTGTAACCGCAAACGGAAACGGCCGGCTGGACGCTGTCAGCATTGCGATAAAAAAACATTTCAACATTACTTACGAGCTGACCGAATACACCGAACATGCACTCTCGCGCGGATCTTCCTCAAAAGCTCTCGCTTATGTCGGAATCACCGCACATCACAAGCTGATCTGGGGCGTAGGCATGGACGAAGATATTATCAAAGCTTCGATTCATGCGCTGACTGCAGCGATCAACCGCGCGGGGCTTTCTACCCTGGACCGGTCGCTGGCCGCTAAACCAAACGCATAATTTCATACAGAAGAAAAGCGTATGCATCCTGCTGCTCAAATGCAAAGAGCCGTCATGCATACGCTTTTATCATCTGTCCATTTGTAATTAATCCGTCTAAACCTCCGGTTCTTTGTCCTGAATAATCGGAGGAATCTGTGACAGGAGATTGTCGATATCTTCAAACATCGCGCTTTTTGTCGTCCCAAGGCTGCTCGCACGCCTGATATGCGCTACAACCTGATCATACTGTTTCTTTATCTCGTCAAAAAACTGGCAGACAACCTGGAGTTCCTTCTGAGAAACTTCAATAACGTCAGAAATCTCCGTCTGTACCAATGCTGCGCTTTCCGCTGCCGACGTGATCCGATGAAACGAATCGTATGTACCGTTGACCGTATCGATGTTTTGTCCCAGCGCCTGTTTGGATTCTGCAATACTTCCGTTTAACTGGCTGGTACCGCTCTCTACATCCTGAATGCCGACATCCACTTCACTGGCGAGACCCTTGATCTCTTCTGCAAGTTCTCTGACTTTTGCCGCAACAACAGAAAATCCTCTTCCCTCCTCACCGGCGCGGGCAGCTTCAATCGAAGCGTTGATGGCAAGGATATTTGTTTCATCTGCAATGGAAACGATCTTTGCCATACACCGCTGGATGCTTTCCACTGCCGACTGCAGTTTTTCAAATGTATGTTCCATATTGCTGTAGGACTCTTCGACTCTTAAAGAAGCGCCCTTTAACTCTTCTACCTTATTCTGCGTTTCCGAAACGGTCTGTGCAATCGTTCCCCTTACCTCGGCAAACTGTCCCGCCGCCTGATTGATATTGGAAAATGACTGTCCGAAATCCTGAAGTTCTTCCTGGAAATGATCTGCCTTTTTCATTACGTCGGAAAAGGAGCTTCCGATCAGTTTCAGCTCCCACAAAGACTGCACTTCCTTGTTGACCAGATCTTTTTTGTATTCTTTTAAGCTGTCTGTCACATATAAAACCGGATAAAGACTCTGATCACTATGTCGGGCAGCTTTTGATTTCCGGTGTTCTTTTCCTGGAAACAACATTTTGTATCCTCCTTCTCTTTACTCAAATACTACGCAAGTCATAGACTGATTGACAAACCGGTTGTTATAATGCTCCCCGTATCCGACAAGACCCGCATGACTGCCAAGCGCCGCCATATCCTGTAAATATTTCTGCATATAATTACGCTCGCTAAACAGCTTATACCGAAACAGGCAGTTCACCGAAAATACTGCGGAACGCTGCGGAAAATCTTTACAGATCTGCTGAATGGTATCTTTTACGATGGCCTGATAATCGCCTAATTCCAGCAAGATCAATACGTCGGAATCATTTACCTGCCGAAAACATGCCAGTGCGTTGCCGGCGACTTCTTTAATCGAAATAATACAGGTATCGTTCCCATTGATCTTTCCGAACGGATTTTGAAAGGTACGCGTTAAAATTTCCTGATCTGTCACATGAAGGATACTCTGATATACCTGTTTTGCCGGTTTTCCGTTTAAAGATCCGATGACATAATTTGCTTTATCCGTATTGGAGGCGATAAAACGATAATTTCCATAGGGATGATATATATTCTCTTTATAGGTCTTCACCCGTCCGTTTCCATTCTTCACCAGAGCGTATGCCACGGCGTCCTGATAAATTTTTCCGTTGGCAGATACTTTGCCTGCGTCTCCCGTTCCGCCCACCAGAGAAATTCTGTTTTTCCTCAATGCGGTATGTATGGTAGTCAGTGCGCAGGCATCGTTTCCTGTACAAAAATCGATACACACCGTATCCCGGTCTGTGCCTCCCACTCTTTGGATATCTTCTTCCAGCCGATGGATATACTTTACCGGCATAACAGATACCTGTTCCAGTACATTTGCCCTCACATTGACTCCGCCCGAAAATGCGATTACGCCGACTCCCTGTTCCACTACTCTCGTATCATAGCTCATCCCGATGCATCCAATGCTTGGAACGCCCGGATAAAGCTTTTCCAGGGTTTTCACATGCGCCTCAAACTGAGCCGCATTTGACATCAGCATGAGAAACTGGGGATTTTTGATACCGGAAACCGCCTCTTCTATGCGCCCTCTTTGACTCATCCCAAAAAACTGCTTCATTTTTTCTCTCCTCCCTTGTCGCATTCTTTTGTATACCTTTGTACACCAATTCCTTTTATCGTATACACTTCAACTTTATTTATTATACGGTAAGATGCCTGACGCGTCAACGAATCTTTCCATAGATTTCCATCGGCACATATGCGCGTATCGCAATGCCCTCCGGTTCATACGATTCCTCCAGCAGTTCTCCGTGCGCCCGTATGGTCTGCAACAGTCCCGCCTCCTGATAGGAAATGGTTCTTTCAATCAGAATCTTGTCTTCACGCAGCATCTTCGACAGAATCTGTTTTACGTCTTCCAGTCCGGTCCCGTATTTTGCCGATATATTTAACGCATGGTCCGCCCGAAAATCATGCAGGGGTTCTCCTGCCTCCCGCTGATCCTGCTTATTAAATAACGTAACTACTTTCTTATCTTCAACGCCAAGCCCATGCAGCGTTTCATATACGATATGCATCTGCTGCTGCGCCTTGGGATTGGCCGCATCTACCACATGCAGGATATAGTCGGCATATTTCGCCTCTTCCAATGTGCTTTTAAATGCTTCTACCAGATGATGCGGCAGTTTCCGGATAAAACCTACCGTATCCGTCAAAAGTATCTGCTGCTTCCCGGAAAGTTCTAACAGCCTTGTCGTGGGGTCCAATGTCGCAAACAGCATATCTTCTTCTAATACATCCGCATCCGTCAAAGCATTCAGCAGCGTCGACTTTCCCGCATTGGTATATCCTACGATCGCGACTACCGGTATTCGGTTTTTTATCCTCTGTCCCCGGGTAATTTCCCTGTGCCTGCGTACTTCTTCTAAATCCCGTTTCAACTGCGAAATCCGGTTTGCAATCAAGCGCCTGTCTGTTTCCAGCTTTTTCTCTCCGGGACCTCTCGTCCCGATCCCGCCGCCAAGCCTGGACATTGTGCGCCCCATTCCGGTCAGTCTGGACGCACGGTATTTTAACTGCGCCAGCTCTGCCTGAATCTTTCCCTCACTTGTAGACGCACGCATGGCGAAGATCTCCAATATCACAAGCGTCCGGTCCATCACCTTCGTATCCAGAAGATCCGACAAATTCCGAAGCTGTGCCGGAGACAGCTCGTCGTCGCAGACAATGCCGTCCGCTTGATGCTCCCACAGCATGGTACGGATTTCTTCTGCTTTTCCTTTCCCCACATACGTGCCGGGATGCATTTTTTCCCGGTTCTGGATCACCGTGCCAACCGGCTCGCCTCCCGCCGTCTCCACAAGCTCCTTTAATTCACTTAGAGAATCCTCCGTATCATCTCCGTCCTGCTGCCGGACCCCGACCAGAAGAAGGCGCTCCCTTCTTTTTTCCGACTGAATCATTTTTTCTGTTTCTCCTCGTCTCTATTTTTACCCAAAAACCAATATTCCCTTTGGGCATCCAAATCCTGCGGATAATCCTCCACATATGCCTGCATCAATTCCTTTGCCTTCGTAAAATCACCGCTGTATTCATAGGCAGCAATCAGATTGCTCCGAAGTTCCTGCTCGTTTGTCACTTCCTCCACGGAAAGCCCTTTCGTAAACTGTGCAATTGCTTCCTTGTAATTTCCGGCCTCCATCTCTCGTATACCGGACTGATTGCACGCAACGCTGCTGTCCGGATGTTCTTTGATATAAGCATCGATGCACGATTGCGCGCTTTTTTCATCTCCCATTCCTTCATACGCCTGTGCAAGAAATAAATTAGCCTGTGCATCGCCTTTCTCAACGGCCTTGGCCAACGCCTCGGCTGCTTTCGGATACTCTTCTTTCAGCAGGTAAATCCTGCCCCTTACCGTATAATTTTCCGCCTTACGGCCCACTTTTTTCTCAAGCGCTTCTTCCAGATAAGCATCTGCTTCTTTTTCGTATCCGGCTCCGTCTAAACTTTTGTAAATCACCAGATAGATTGCATCGTCTTTCGCATACCTGACCGCCTGTTCATAATCGGAAAGCGCTTTTTCGCTTTCATTGGACTTAAGATATACGCAGCCGCGCAAAAAATATGCGTCCGAATTCTGGTCGTCCGACTCTAAGAGTGCATTATAAGTCTCAATCGCATCCTGATAACTTCCTGCTGCAAACTGTGCCGCCGCTTTATAATAACAGATATCCATCTCGTTTGCCCCAAGCCCTTTTACCTGTGTCAGCGCATTGTTAAACGCTTCCATTGCTTTTTCATAATCCCCGGCTTCCATTGCCTGGATACCGATCGTACGATATGCTTCCTCTTTTTCCAAACGCTCTTTCTGGCCCGCGCAGCCCGTCAGCAAAATAAGCGCTGCACAAACTGCCGCCTGCGCCAGAAGAGATCTTTTTTCTTTTCTCATCGCCTGATTCCTCTTTTTCATTCATTCTCACAATCTAAATACCGCCGTACCCAAGGCTGCAGATAACCTTTTATAACCGCGCCATTACTATATTAACAGGAGTTTAGCGTATCTGCAAGAAAAAAGAAAGGCTGTAGTTTTTATTGTGTTCCAAAACATCGTGTGCTATACTATATCTAGTGTTTTAAGCTCACACACAATTTCCATGTTTGAGGAAAGGAGCCGCTTATGGCATACGGGCAGTCTTTCTATAACGAAAAAACAGATTCCGTGGACACGATTTTAAACAGCCATACCACACTTCGGCTGTCTTGTCAGGAAATTTTTCCAACCGTTTCCACTACACCGAGAACTTACGAACTTATGGTAAAACTTTCCCGTGAAAGTCCGTCCCTGTTTGTAGAAATGGCATTGGACCGGTGTCTGGAATCCTATTTAGAGTCACTTCTCTAAAAAAGATAAGCTATCGGCATTCCGCTGATAGCTTATCTTTTTATAGTTTCATTTTTTCCTGCTCTATTTCAAACTGCATTTGTTTCGCTCTGTTATCATTTGCGATCGCCCGCAAAATCCGTTCCACGTCTTCCGGAGAAAACATACCGATCGCTTTTGCAAGATCCCCCAGATTATTCCGGTTGACACGCAGGCATCCGCCTTTTGATAAGGGGATATTCAGCACATTTTTGGTGTCCGTCATATCGCCTAAGCAAATCTGCTGTTTTTTATCGTCGCAGTAAAAGGTAACGCCGTTATACACGATCTGTCCCGATTCATCCGCCAGATAAGAATACGGCGCCCGATGGGTTCTCGCCAGCCGCGCCAGAAAACTGCTTCCCCTTGGTTTGGCAATGTCCGTATCCTGCGTCTGTTCGGTCTGCATTTTGTCGTCCTGTTTTTGTATCCTCTGCCTCAACTCTTCTTTAAATTCATCGATGATCTCATCAATTTTTTCCAGCATCCGCTCCCATTCTTTTTCGGAAAATTCTGCTCCTCCCGTCGGGATTTTCGGAGGTCCCTCTTTGATGCGTTTTTCTACAAATGCCTGAAATTCCTCCAGCATTTTTTCAAATGTAAATGATTCTCCTCCGTCTTCTGCATCATGCTCGGATCCCATGCCGGCGTTGATCCGTTTTGTTGCCTTCTCCCACGCTTCTGCCGCCATCTGTTCAATTGGGTTATCGGTATCTTTGGAAATCAGCAGCGGATTCACCTCATACGCCTGATAACTGCCGTCTTCGTTCTTTTGTTCGATATACACCCTCTGCTCATCTATAGACACCTGCGCCTTTAAGGTATATCCTTCCGCGGCAAACCCCTTGATGTGATCGCTCTCTTCTGCACGTATCCGGCGCACGGAAACTTCCGATACGGCATTCATTGTTACATGCCCGTTTACAAGCTGCATCAATTCTGCCATTGCCCTCTCGTAAGATTCTTCCGCCCGAACGGACGAACCGCCATCTGACACGCTGCTTCCTTTCGCCTCTGCTTTTTCCTGCTGCGTCTTTTCTTTGATATTCTCCAAAAAAACATCTGCTTTTGCGCCTGCGGTTTTGTGACTGTTCGAATGGCTCTCACTTAGTTTTTCATAAAAAATATTCCTGCTTATACTGCCTGGCAACATCTGCTTATCTCCTTTCCTCTAACTTCTGCTTCAACGCTTCTCTTCCGCGCCGTAAATTTGTCTTCACCGTATTTTCCGGTTTTTCCAAAATATCTGCAATTTCACGAATCGAATAATCCTCGTAATAAAACAAATAGAGACATTCTTTATATGGGCTGGTAAGCTCCAGAAGCGTCCAGAATGTATCGTCATGTTCCATACCGGAAAGCCAGAGACTGCCGTACTTTGCCGCAGGCATATGTTCTAAACTGACCGTCGTTTTGCGCCATTTGCTTTTCAGCATGTCTTTACACAGATTCATTGCCGTCCGCAGCATCCATGCTTTTTCATGCTCTGCACTTGCAAAATCCGGCCGGTACAAAAGCAGCCGCAGCAACGTCTCCTGTACCACGTCCTCCGCATCCGCACGGTTTTTCACCAGAGCAAACGCCGTGCGGTAACAAACCTTGTAATAGTTCTGAAAAAATTCCTCTATCCGGCTCTGCATCATCCTGACATTCCCCTCTTCCTATATACATACGAATCAGAAGCAAAAAAAGTTTCAGGGAAAAGAAAATATTTCATAGAAAGAAAACGCAAACTAGAATATTATGCTTGGATCGCGTTGGTCTAAGAACTCATAAAATAGATGCCGCTCACCTTTTCGGACTTCAAATTAAATTCGATCGGGTGATAGTAACCGATCTGAACAAGAATCTGGTTCATTGTGACAGAGACATTCTTTTTTCCAAACTGTTTGATCAGCTTCTGTGTCGCCTGCCTTTTTGACATACCGACTTTGATACCGCATAAAGACGCTTTCTTGTTTTGGATGTCTATGACAACATCTCCCTTGCGTTTTCCGTTTTTATATGCTCCAAACGCAATCCTTGTTTTTCCGTTTTTCCAGGTATATGAATTACCCTCTCCCATGAAATCATCTTTTTCGACCTTGTTCGCCTTGCCCCACGCTTTTTTCACCGCTGCATATGTCTTCGCTCCCATCATACCTTTTACTTTTGACGGAGAAGCGCCCACGTTGCGAAACTTCAAAAAAGTTACATTCTTCCCTTTATAACGAACGGTCAGATGAACGGTTTTTGCTGCTGCATTTGCCGGCTGTACCGGCGCAAGGAAGCAGAACAGAACTGCAAGGCAAACGCCCATAGCCAAGAATCTTTTTTTGATTTTTTTCATAATTAATCTCCTTTCTCTGCTATCTTCCATAGCATTCTCCTCCATTATACTCAAAACTTTCAATATGGTCAATATATTAGTTATATTGGAATTTTCAAGCGTGATATGATTTTTAAAAATTTGAACAGGAGATTTCTATATGATTTCATACCGGCCTTTTTATGACACTCTTTTAACCAAGGGCATAACGGAATATGCTTTGATTTATAAACATGGGATTTCAGCAAATACACTCCATAGAATGAAACATGGAGCAGCGATTACAACTAAAACTTTAGATACCCTCTGCGAAGTTCTGGAATGTTCGGTAGCAGATATATTAGAATACAAATCAGAAGAGAGTTAAAGACAGGACAATGACTGAATACCGTCAATATGTCCTGTCTTTTTATTATTTAGCGGTTACTTTTATTTTCATTTTATAGACAGATACCTGTAAATTCAAAGATGCAAATGGGCGAAAAAATAAGCGTACGAATTTATCTTGTTAATGGCTCGGCTTTTTTTGAGGGGGCTATTTTTCAGTTTTTCTCCCGTTAGGGCATTTTCAACAGCTTTCTTTATGACAGTGCTTGAATTTGTTGCCCCCGATACAGCGTCAACTTCTATTTTCTGTTCTTCAACAATTCTGTCAACAACAACTTCTGCGCTGCTTCCGCGGCCGTTTTTATGTTCCAGAATATCAATGTTTGTAATTACTCCGTTTTGAACTGTTACTTCCACCTTGGCATAAACAAAATCCACGTCATATTCTCCGATATAAACTCCGTTGAGAACATTGGAAATATCTAAATTACTAAAAGTTGTTTCTTTTACTGCCCTTTTATAATCTGCCACGTTTTTCAGATAAACCGCCGTATAAATCAAAACAATAAGGAAAAGAAGAATTGCTGTAAACGATAGGATTCTTTTTCGGGATAATTTCATTTCAGGCACCTCTCCATCTTTTTTGTTATCCGTTTAGACAGTTCTTTCTTATTTTTTGCATTTGTACACACCACTTTTCCCGCCGGTTTCATGCCTGCGGTCTTGAAAAATTCGTCCATACTGCGGATTGCCCCTCTGCTCTGTCCAAATATCCACGAAAAAGGCGCGGGCGTATTGCAGGAAGTCAAAATCATATATTGCTTTCCCCGTAAGCGTGGTTTTGGAAATGTATTTGTTTCTTCCATAGCCGTTCCCAACAATCGGTCAAATAAGTTTTTGACAGGCGCCGGAACGTTCGCCCAATAGACCGGGGCGGCAAGGATAACAAGCTGACTCTTATGTAATAACGCAACAATTTCCTGTATATCATCTTTCTGGACACAACTATGCGTATCCATGCAAATCCGGCAGCCTGTGCAGAAGGAAAGTTTCTTTTCATATAGATTAATTTTCGTTACCGCATAACCCGCCTGTTCAGCTTTATGAACTGCCAAATTCAACATGGCGGCTGTCGTTCGATGTGTATGAGGACTGCCTAAAATGGCAAGCACATTTTTTTCACTCATAATCATCACTCCTTGCAATCGAATAATAAACAAGGGAAAAGCCATATTCCAAAAACTTTTCTTTTGATAAACCCATTGACTGTTTAATATATTCTTCTTTGTTAACGGCAAGCTGAATGATTCCGGAAATCATACCCCAAAAATTAAATATAGCAGGCATAATTTCCAAATCACCTCGTAAATCCCCCTGTTCCATGCCGGATAACAAAAAGTTTTTTATTTTTTCATTTATTTCTTCCCCAATTTGATAAGTTTCCCTTTCTTCCGGCAGATGGTCTTTGCTCTCAAAATCAATGTTAATTTTATCCAATACCATTTTGAAATAAAAAGGAAATTCCTCTTGATACTGCACCAGCCCGCGGCAGATAAAGTCATATCTTACTTTCGTGGTTTTATGCTGTATCAGAGCAGAAGATATATAGTCATAAAGTTTTTTCATACTGTTCAATGCTAAAATGCCGACTATCTCCTCTTTATTTTCAAAATATACATATAATGTTGCCTTGCTGTATCCGGCGGCTTTCGCTATATCGTCCATTGAAGTCGCGGCAATCCCCCTTTCCATAAATAAAGCGGATGCCGCAGACACTATGTTTTCCCGGTGTACGCTTCTAGGCTCTTTCTTTCTTCGCCCCATATGTTCCTCCTTGCAATAATTAAACTTTCAGTTCAATTATATGGAAAGTATTTCTTCTTGTCAATGAGGTTTAGAGATAAATGTATTATGTCAACTTGCAAATCCCTATCCGTAAATTCTCTCAAACTTCCGTCAAACCGACCAATGCCCAATAGGGATATGATTTTTTCAATCAGCTCATGGAGCATGAAGCTGTCGAGTTCCTCAAAACTGATGTATTTTTGGATTAGCTTTGAGAAACGCTCTACGTCAGACATTGCGGCATTGGAACTGTCAATGCGTTTTTCCAGTTCACGGATGGTTCGCTGCAATGTTTCTTTTTCTTCATCGTAGTTCCCGATAAGCATCGTGAAAATATGGTCTGGCAGCTTGCCAGAAAGATTGTCCTCATACGCCCGTCGGAGCTTTGCGTCAAGCCCTGCAAGCTGATTCCTTGAAGCAGTCAGCTCGGATTTCATCTGCGACATTTTCTTCTGGTCGTCAGAGCATTTCTTTTCTGTCAGTTCCCTTACCGCCCGTTCCGTATCCTCTGTAAACAGGACGGCGTTTCTTTTTATGTCCTCACGGACAAGGCGGGTAATCACATCGCAGTTGATGTAATGGCTTGAGCAGGCGAATTTCCCCTGCTGGTGGTGGCGACCGCATACATAGTAAATATATTTCCCATTATGTGTGCGGTGTTTCCGCATTGCCGTCCCGCAGGCTTCGCAGCGGAACAGTCCAGAAAAAACATCGGGGTCTACATGGTGTGGGCTGTCCTTGCGGGGTTGGATTTTGCGGGAGTGGAGTGCTTTTTGCGCCTGCTCAAACAATTCCTCGGAGATAATCGGTTCGTGCATACCCTTGACGACAATCCAATCCTCCCTGTCATTCTTCACCCGTTTTTTTGTGCGGTAGGACGGTGTGTACTGCCTGCCCTGCACCATGCTCCCAATAAACATCTCATTCTGCAGCATGGTTCGGATATACGTTTGACACCAGTAGCGTTTGCGGACAAAAGCCCCGTCTTTCTCTGGGTCGTGGTTTTTAAATCGGTTGTACTCTGCGGGGGAGAGTACGCCCTCATTGTTAAGGGTGGTCGCTATGCTCCTTGAACCCATGCCGCCCGCACACATCTCAAAGATGCGTTTTACGATGGGGGCTGTTTCCTCATTGACAAGCAGCTTGTGTTTGTCTTTCGGGTCACGGACATACCCGTAAGGGTCGAGCGCACCCAGATACTCGCCACGCATCGCTTTCATGTGCAGCGAGGATTTTATCTTTGTGGAGATGTCCTTTGCGTACATGTCGTTCAGGATGTGCTTGAAGGGCGTGATGTCCATGCTGCCCGTGTTATTGATGGTGTCAACATTGTCATTCACCGCAATGAAGCGCACGCCCTTTTCGGGGAAGTAAATCTCGGTGTACTGTCCGCACATGATATAGTTCCGCCCAAGCCTTGATAAGTCCTTTACGACAACCATGTTGATTTTGCCGTTTTCAATGTCGCCTATCATCCGCTTGAAATCTGGTCTTTCAAAATTCGTCCCAGAGTACCCGTCGTCGATATAAATATCCCCGACTTCCCATCCCTGCCTTTTCACATAGTCGCTGAGCATCGCTTTCTGGTTTCCGATGCTCATGGACTCATGCTCGGCAGAATCCTCGGACGACAGCCTGCAATAAATCCCTGCGGTATAATTCTGCTGTTCTCTCATAAAATAAATGCCTCCTTTTTGGGAAACAGCAGGAAAGTGTAACCTACGCTTACAGTATATAAGTCTGTAGCGGCACGGTCAAATGTGCGCCTGCTGTTCCCGTCATGCATACGGGTTTTCGTAGAGGATTTTTTTGACAGCCGCCTGGTGTATGACCTCGCTTGCCGTCCTTGCCCCGTTGAAGATGCTGACAACACGGATGTTGTCTTTTGCGTCAAAGGTTTCCCTCTGATGCGGGAAAGAGCCTGCACCGCTACAAGCCCCTTTGTGGGTAACGTGTCCCCTTTCTGGAATTGTTTCCATGCCATTCCTCCCATCTTTCCTGCGGGTCATTCCCGCCCGTCTGTTTTCGGGATGACTTCATAATCAAAGCCCATCCGCTGGTTGCAGTATGTGCAGACGTCTTTCTCGGTCTGCCCTTTGTCAAGCCTTCGCAGGATGTAAGCACCTGTGCTGTAAAAATTGTCCGCACAAGTTCTGCATAAGCAGAGCTGAAGCCTGTTTGGGACGGGGGAGATAAGACCGATGCTGACCGCCAGCGCATGGTTTACGCCACGGATATGTTTTTTGTCCAGCCGTCCGATATACCCCTCAAGCCGCTGCTTGCTGACCGTGCGGAGCTGCTCAAGAAGCACGATGGAAGGGAGCTGCAAGCCGCATTCAGCGTCGATAAAGTAGTGGGTGGGCAGCTTCGGCTTTGCATCAACCTTGCTTGAGATGGATGCGACAATGACGGTAGTGCTGTGGCGGTTGCCTGTGTTATTCTGGATGATAAGGACGGGGCGGTAGCCTTCCTGCTCCGAGCCTATCCCTTTCCCCAAGTCGGCGTAGTACATATCGCCCCTTTTATATGTTCTTTCCATGTTATGTGAACCTCCTGTGAAATTTAGGCGGTGAGAGCCGCCTATGTAGCAGCCAGACGCAGGGAATCGTTTAAGGTCGGGAGAGTGTGAAAAACCCATTTTCCATTGACCGCCCCGTAATCTGGCTTGATTATGAATAGAGAGCATTTTCTATTTGTCCCCGACACCCCGAAAATGCTGATGCGTGATAACGCAAGGGAAGTCACCAAACGGTCAGCAGCGAACTGACGCCACGGGAGTTCCACCCCAACTGTCGGTCTGACAGAGCCGCCCTCATTGCCTGCGACGGATTGAGTACCGTTCGGGCTGTGACTGGACGGGAGTACCATTATTCTCTTTGTGGGTCATGGCGAAATCGGGAGCTGCCCGATATTTTGAGTCGGTATTTGACCGCTCACCACCTTTCATCGCTATTCTGCTAATCGGCAGGTCATGGCGTACCGCTGCACACGCTTATGCTCATCACAATCACAAAGAGGAAGTATTTGGCGAATGGGTATTCGGTTGTCAAGGAACTGTCCCCGTTTTCGCCACACAAAGGAAAATGGGGCGAAGGCTTTTTTGCCTTACACCCCATAGTCCTTGAAAAACCTTATTTTTCCCCTCTACTCAAAAAAATTTTTTAATTTTTCTTTGCCTGTCCACCTTAATCAAAACTTGATATAGCTTCTGGTTCTCAATGCTGTCGAGAAAATCTTCTACTGTTCTCACTTCGGGCTGTGCCGCATCCTCGGCAAATTCTTCAAGATATGTACCCACTTCTTTCAATCTGCGGTAATACCTCCTGTCAGAATTAAAGACTGCCCAATCGTAGGTATGGAGCTTTTCAATAGTGTCCTCGTCAACGCCCAAGCCCCGCAGTTCCTTTTCTTCGGCTTCTTTCCAGAGCCGCCACTTCTTTTCTTCTCTGCCATAATTGAATGACATTCCTGTTACCTCCAATCTGAATTTTTTGAAAAATCCAGATTGGCAGGCGGAGAACGGCATCCAACACCAGAAACAGGCTTGTCCCATATTCCTGCAAAAAAACGACAAAAGAAAAACCGCAAAGACTGTTACATCTTTACGGTTAAAGGATATTCTATTTCTATTATGTAGAAATTTGACTTCTACTTGCAGGGTACAAAGCCCCCATGTATTTACAAGGATTTTTTTAACAGGTTATCCGCCCATCTTCGGTATGGTATATGTAAGTTGAAGCTGCTACTTGCAAGCAAAAAAATCCCTCCAAACTCAAACAGGTCTGGAGGGTTAAGCCATTTTCATTTGGGCGTGAAGATACAGCCCACCAAAACGCTGTTTTTTTATTTGGTGGACTATAACTTCAACTGTAAGCCTTATCCCAAAGACTTCAAATTATTTCTATATTCCTGCATCTCCCTTTCGTCTGT